>Ga0214923_10001610_pt1 | contig 31904 bp, 30 predicted proteins | sample LL1510_MetaG_FD_177993 | JGI IMG/M metagenome (GOLD analysis project Ga0214923, IMG submission 177993) | Freshwater microbial communities from Lake Lanier, Atlanta, Georgia, United States - LL-1510 | ecosystem: Environmental > Aquatic > Freshwater > Lake | place: USA: Georgia | collected...
CCCACCTTCATCGGCAGCGCGCTGCCAATGAAGGTGAATCCATCAATTCAAATTTAGATTAACCTTAACCTGGACTTCCAACTAATGAGTGGTATGGCAAAAGGGGGCAGGTCAGAATCAGTCAAAGGCTCTATTGAGGTACGCAAAGTGGCTGACTTTGCAATTATTTCAGCCGACTACTTGACCATTCCTGCCAAACAGATTGAGTCTCTGAAAGCGCTGGCAACTTACGTAGGCGGTCGAATGGTTTACCAAGACAAAGAATTTTCAAATCGCTGAAAAAATCAAAACGAACACTAACCCCGCGGCTACAGCATTAATTGCTTGACGATAGCAGAGGAAATTGCAATACAAGCACCTCTGCGCCTTCACTGCCCGCCTTGGCATTCAGGGTTTCGTCGGGTGGCACATGGGTCACCGACAGTGCTAAGTTGAGGCCCACCTCCGAGTCCAAGCTACCGTCTGTGAGCACATAAAATCTGCCACCATGGGCAAGCTCTGTGGGCACTTGCAAAGTTTCGCCAGGGGGTAAGCGAAATAACTTGGCTGACAAGCCATCTGAACGCGAAGCAATCATGTCTTGAACTTGTACAGCCATAAGTGCCGTCAATGCCTTATCACGACTGCCTTCTTGCGGTGATCCGTGTTGCTGCTCTCGCTTCAAGCCAGGTTGCATGCGCTCGCGAGAGCCTGGTTTGTGCAAGTACCAAGCGTCGGTATCGCCTTCGGCACGCAGTGTGAGGTAGGACACTCCTTCTGGGCCTGCTTGAATAGGTCCATAGCCTGTTTCAGGCGCTGCGTAGTGAACAGTCAGTGGCCCAACATCATGTCTTCCAATAGCGCCATTGCCAGCCACAATGACTTGAAACTGTTGCTCTAAATGGAAATGCGAGGGGGTGCTCCAAAGAGGTGATTGCTCGACCAAAAATGCTTGCGCGCCAGGTTGGCGAATTTGGTGCGTTGCGATGAGGTCGGTGACTGACCCCTCAAAAGTTTCTTTACGAAAGGTTTTTTTGGCGGCCAGAGCATCACGTACATTTCGGGTTTGAATCATTTTCTAGCTACCTCTTTGCTTTGACCATCGCTAAAACAAGTTCTGCCACATGATCGCTTGTTTCTTGTTTGCTCAATCGACCATCGGGGCGGTACCACACATATGACCAACTGATCAAACCACCAATGGACAGTGAAGTCAATCGCACATCGGCAACTTGAAACTCGCCGGCTTTCACACCTTGTTCTAACAACAAGCAAAATTTGCGATCAAATTCGCGTCGCATTTTTTGAATGGCTTTTCTACTTTCGGGTGCCAGATTTTTTTCTTCTCGGGTGTAAATGGCGATGTGACTTTGATTCTCAATCACGGCCATCATGAAGTCGTGAGCAAAGATACGCAACTTCTCCGTTGCAGAATCGTTGGTTGCCACAACACGGTCAAGCACCTCCATTGAGGCCCGAATGCCTCGGGAACAAATCTCTGACAACAATTCGTTTTTGGATTTGAAGTGGGTGTAAATGAATGGCTTAGTGACATTCATTTTTTCAGCCACTGCAAATAGCGTGGTGTTATTTAAACCATTTTCATTGAACAACTCTAGCGCATTCGCAATGATGCGCTCGCGTTTGAGTTTGGTCACAGCGTCCCGGATGTCATCAACAGGCGCTGACAAAGTTGGGCTTGATTTCTTGACGGCTGTACTAGGCGTTTTCAGCACTTTTTTTCTAGCAGCTGGAGGCGATTTAACTGAGTTCATGGCTGAATTGTAAATTTAATTAAAGGCTCATATTGACACTGGTTCAAACAGCCATTCCAAACTGCCACGACTGCTGTCGTAACGACCCTGCACCCGCATACCCATCGCCAATTGATCGCCGCCTTTCCAAATTCCAAGCGACCTCACGCCCTCGTCCAAGTCAACAGTCACCAGGGTATAGGGCAACTCACTGGCAAAGCCCGGATGAAACGCATGATGACAATGCGTCCAACTGTGAACTGCACCCATGCCAGGCGAGTCTTTCCAAAAATAATCTTGGGAGTAGCAATGTGTGCACAAAAGACGCGGATAGTGCCGAATGGTTCCGCACGAGGTGCAAGTCTGTAGCACCAACCGCCCTTGCCCCGCCGCATCCCAAAAGGCTTGCGTCATGGGGCTGGGCTGAACAATGGGTTTGGCAATTGGGTTAGCAAGGGAGTTCATCTGTTCATGCCTTTCGCATAATGGCCAACGCGCCATCGCCCATGTCGCCATAGCCTGTCACCAGGCCCACTTTTGCGTTTTCAACTTGGGCAGCACCACCTTGGCCGCGCAATTGGCGCACCAATTCAATAACATGGTTCAAGCCCCAAACGTGAGCTTGAGACAACAAGCCTCCATGGGTGTTGGTGGGCAGAGCTCCCCCCAATTTCAGACGGCCTCCCTCTACAAAAGCGCCGCCTTCACCTTTGGCGCAAAAGCCCATGTCTTCAAGTTGCCGAATGACCGCGTAAGTAAAACAGTCATAAATTTCGGTGACATCAATGTCGGCATGTGTCACACCTGCCATTTCAAATGCGCGTTTTGCAGCTTTGCCAATGCCAAGGCTGGTCATGTCTGGGCGCTGGGTAATAGAGCCCGGAGAATCAGGATGCCCCTCAGCCACACCCGAAATGTAAACCTTGGGCTGAGGTGTATCGTTGGCGCATGCTGCCGCACTGACAATGACTGCAGCGCCGCCATCGCTTTCTAAACTGCAGTCCAACAATCGGAAGGGGTCAGAAATCATGCGGGAATTGAAATGATCTTCCAAGGTGATGGGTTTTTTCATCACGGCATTGCCATTGAGCAGCGCATGTTCACGACAAGCAACAGCCACCTCTCCAAACTGCTGCACAGTGGTGCCATACAGTTCCATGTGGCGTCTGGCCATGGGCGCATACAACTGAGCGGGGGCAATGGCGCCCATCGGATACTCAAATTCAGTCACATAATGAAATTGCGGCATGTTGTGAATGCGGGCGCCGGCCTTGTTTGAGCCCATGCTCACATTGCGTCCAAATGTAATCAGGACATGTCGGCAAACTCCCGCAGCAACGGCAGCAGCAGCAGCCTGCAAAGCCATCACAGGACTCGCGCCGCCATGCGGAATCACCGCAGAGAACCGCAAATCTGGAATGCCAAAATTTTCGATGAAGTCATCTGCAGTACCACTGACAATGCCCACCGGAATCACGCCATCAATGTCTGTGGGTTTTAAACCTGCGTCGTCAATGGCCTTAAGCGAAGACGCCAGTTGCAGTTCAAACGCCGTTTGGGTGGAACCTCGCATGTAAGTGGTTTCGCCGATTCCTGTGACACAGGCTTTGTCTTTGAGGCTCATCTTGTTCTTTCAGCTCATTGCTGGGCCGCACGCTGACGCTCGTGCTTCAGTTGACGGCGGTAAAAGGCGGGGTCCAACTCGAGCGCATAGCGAGCACTCGCAGGATAGTGTTGCCGCAAAAATGCTTGTTCTTGGTCCATTGCATTTTGCATTTGCGAGCGCGATGGCAAGGGGTGTTTGCCGCTCACAATGTCAGCAATCCATTCGGCTTGATCGTCCATCATTCGGATGTTGCCGCCACCTGCAACATTGAACATGCCTGCAAAGAACAGGTTTTTTTGCTCAGGATGAACGACACGCAAAAAGAGATTCAATTGCCCCTTGTACAGCGGTACCAATTTTGAGTTGAGAAATGGCAAATCAACTTCATAACCAGTGCCTGCAATGACACAATCAAAATTCTCTTGTGAGCCGTCAGCAAAGGTAACCGTCTGACCTTGGACGGCTTTAATACCGGGCTTTGCGCGCACACGGTTCCAGACAAAATGAGCCATCAAACTGGGGTGGCTGGTGGGATGTGTGCGCGTCTTCGGTGTGACAAATCCCCATTGCTCCATGGTGCCATGAACAATGCGTGTCAAAAATTCACGAATGGTTCGACGCACAGGCCAAGGCATCCAGGGTTTTTCGATCTTGGCCAACACACGGGAAGTAGGCACTCCAAACAAAACGCGCGGCATGATCAACACAGGTGATCTGGCAGAAATGACGGTTGACTGGGTCACGGTGCAGATGTCAGACGCAATGTCGACAGCACTGTTGCCCATGCCGACCACCAACACGCGCTGGTCACGGAATGGCTCTGGCACACGGTAATTGTGTGCGTGCAAATAAGTGCCTTTGAAATCTTGGCGCCACTCTGGGTGCATGGGCTTGCCTTGGTGGCCGGTGCCAATGACCACTGCATCAAAGTACTCTGGCGATTGGCCCTGTACCGTGACGGTCCAGCCATCGCCTAGCGCTTCCAATTTCTCAACTTTGGCATTGAAACGAATCAAAGGCAGCAACTTGAATTGATCGGCGTAAGCCTTCAAGTAATTGTGAACTTGCCAGTGATCTGGATAGAGAGGTGTGCCCTCGGGAAACGGATAATCTTGATACGCCGTCACGCGGGCTTCAGAATTGAGGTGCAGGGATCGGTAGGCTGGACTGATGCCGTTGTCGTTTTCGTAAACCCACAGACCTCCTACTTGAGAGCCCATTTCAAAAACGACCACCTCATGGTGGCTGGCCAACAAATGTTTTGCTGCACACAAGCCAGCCGCGCCGGCGCCAATTACGGCAACGCGTTTTTGAGTGGATGGAGACCCAGAATTCATTGTCAATCCATCTTGGCGCCAGAAATCTGAATCACCTCTTTCCACTTGACCCGTTCTTTTTCAGCAAAAGCGTAGGTCTCGGCGGGTGTTGTGGCAATGGTGCGCGCGCCTGTGTCCAAAAAGCGTTGCTGCATCGCAGGCTCTGCCGCAATGGCCGTGATGGCAGCCGATAATTTATTCAGAATGGGTGCGGGGGTGCCTTTAGGCAAAACAAATGCACCCCACGAAGTGATCAAGAAGTTTTTCACACCCGCTTCTTGCATGGTCGGTACATCTGGCAATGTGGGCCAGCGATCGCCAGCCGTGACAGCCAACGCACGAACTTTGCCCGCCTTGATCAAGGGCATGTAGCTGGCAATGTTGTCAATGGCAAAGTCGGTGTCACCCGCCATCAAAGCAGGCATAGACTGCGCCGCGCCACGGTAAGGCACGTGCGTGGCCGTAATGCCTGCGCGCACCTTGAACAAATCGCCGGCAAGGTGCGGTGTGGTTCCTACGCCTGCAGAGCCAAAAAATACGCCCTTGGTTTGCTTGCGCGCCCAAGCAATAAACTCTTGCACGTTTTTGGCGGGGTGCTGCGGCGCGACAACAAAGACGTTGCAATTCTCCCAAATCATGGAGGCGTAAGCAAAGTCTTGCGCTGGATCGTAGTTCATCTTAGAAAAGAGAAACTGATTGATCGACAAAGTACCAATGGTGGCCGATGAAATAGTGAGACCATCTGGCGCAGCCGCTTTCACAGCTTCCATGCCAATGTTGCCACCCGCACCCGTTTTGTTTTCAACCACAAAGTTTTGACCCAAGCGGGCTTGCAGGCGTTCTGCAATGGCTCGCGTCAAAATATCGGAAGCACCACCGGCCGTAAAAGGCACAATGATTTTGACCGTCGATTCTGGCCATGTGGTGGCTTGCGCCCACAAATTGGGGCTTGCTACAACCATGCCACCGGCCAAACCAGCGTGAAGAAAATGGCGACGAGAATTCATAAACTTCCTTTGATTTAAAAGATTTAAAAACGCATTCAATGTTTGTCAAACAACTGGTTTGGGCACTCGCGGCAAAATGGCATTGCCAATAATTTGGCGCATGACCTCCACCGTTCCGCCGCCAAGGCGACACATGCGTGCATCGGCAAAGGCGCGCGCAATGGGGTATTCCCACATGTAACCCCAGCCCCCAAAGAACTGCAGGCACTCGTCCATCACTTTGCCTTGAAGTTCGGTGGTCACCAACTTGGCGCAGGCTGCGTCCACCGCATCAAACTCACCCTTCAAGTGCATCTCAATGCAGCGGTCTACAAACACACGCTGTGTCAGCACCTCTGCCGTGAGACTGGCCAACTTGAACCGCGTGTTTTGAAAATCGCTCAAAGTGCCGCCAAACATTTTGCGTTCTTTGACATAGTCTTTGGTCCACTCCAAGGCGGCTTCAGAACTGGACACACCTCGAATGGCCTGAACCAATCGTTCTTGCGCCAACTGCGTCATGAGCATGGCAAAGCCACCACCTTCTGTGCCCAACAAATTTTCTACGGGCACACGCACATCGGCGAAAAAAAGCTCGGAAGTGTCTTGCGCTTTGCAACCCATTTTTTCTAACTTGCGCCCACGCTTAAAACCCTCGCGATTGGTTTCAACCAAAATCAGGCTCACCCCTTTGCCGCGTGCTTTGGGATCGGTCTTACAAGCAAGCACCAGCAAATCTGCCGTGTGGCCGTTGGTGATGAATACTTTTTGACCATTGATGACATAGTGATCGCCGTCGCGAATCGCTTGTGTGCGCATGGCTTGAACGTCGCTGCCGCCCGATGGTTCACTCATACCCAAAGCCGCAATGACTTCGCCAGAAGCCATTTTGGGCAACCACTTGCGTTTCTGCTCTTCGGTACCAAAGTCAACCAAATAAGGTGCCACGATGTCTGAGTGCAAATAGAACGTTGGACCCGTAGCCCCAGCGCGAGCCATTTCTTCAATCAGGATGGCGCTGTGCAGAAAATCGCCGCCTAAACCACCATATTCTTCAGGCACGTTGCAGCACAAAAGACCAAGCTCACCGGCTTTCAGCCACAACTCTGCAGGCACTTGCCCATCTTTTTCCCACTGTGCATGAAAAGGTGTCACGTGTTCTTCAATAAAGCGCCTAACGGTGGCGCGAAAGAGTTCGTGATCTGGACTGAATATTTGTCTGGGAATCATTTCAAGCTCAGGTAGATGGAATGAGGGGGTGGCAAGGACCACCTTCGGCAATCCAGGTCTGGATTTGTGAATCTTCAAAACCGCACTCTTTCAAAATTTCTGCGCTATGCTGTCCAAGTTGCGGCGGTAAGCGGTCAATCTGCAAATCAGCGCCGCTCATTTGAATCGGAACGCGAGGAATTCTCAAGGCGCCTTCTGTAGGATGCTCGCGAATGTCCCAGAAGTTGACGCTTTCCAAATGCGGGTCGTTCACCAAATCTTCTAGGCTGTTGACCACCGAAAATGGTACATCTTCGGGGGTCAGCAATGAGAGCCATTCGGCATTGGATTTGCGCGCCACCTGGCGTTCAATTTCATCCCAAACATGGCGGAAATTTTTCTGCCGTGCTGCAAATGTTGAAAAGCGTTCATCCTGCATGATGTGCGGTTCACCCGCCAATTCAAAAAAACGTTTCCAGTGCGCGTCCGAGTAAGGTAACAAGGCCATGTACCCGTCGAGTGTTTTGTAGGGTCGCCTCGAAGCAGAACTGACCGGCTCGTAGCCCATGCCTGCCATGGGTGGCTCAAAAGAGTACCCCCATTGGTGTTCCATCATGTTAAAAGCCGCCATGGTTTCAAACATGGCCACATCGACCTGCTGACCCACGCCTGTTTGATGTCGTTGAATCAAAGCCATCGCAATGGCCCATGCTGCATGCAAACCACTGATCTTGTCAGCGATGATGGTGGGTATAAAACGGGGCTGTCCAGCCACTACAGTTTGTAAACGAGCGAGCCCAGAGGCCGCTTGAATGATGTCGTCATAGGCAGGGCGACCGCCATACAGACCCTCATCGCCATACCCTGCCACATGGCAATAAATCAAACGTGGGTTGTTAGCCGACAAACTGGCGTAGTCCAAACCCAAACGGTTGGCTGCTGATGTTCGCATGGAATGCAGCAGAACGTCTGACTCAGACACAAGCTTGTGCAAAATGTCGCGCCCTTCTGCCGTCTTGAGGTCGACCACAATCGAGCGTTTGCTGCGGTTGCTGGTCAGAAAAAACGCACCCATTCGCGGTGTTCGACGGGGGCCAATGGCTCGCGTCAAATCGCCTTCAGGGGGTTCCAGTTTGATCACATCGGCACCCATGTCGCCAAGGTATTGGCCAGCCAATGGGCCAAAAATCATGGACGCGATTTCTAAAACACGAACGCCATCGAGAGGTCTATGGGGCTTCATAAATTCAAAGAATGGCAACAGGTGACAAAGGACTGCCTGAGGCGCCTACGATGGGCAGAGCACTGGCCACAAACATGAATGTAGAGCGACCACTTTCGACCAAGGGGTCTAGCATCAGCCCTTCCAAAAGGGGAATGCCGTAGTCTCTAATCAAACATTGATGGACTGGGAAAATGGTGCCTTGCGCAAAGGGCAAAACTTCTACCGCAAAGTTATCTGCACCCACAATGGCCACATCACTTTGGGCAAGCCATAGACCGGCGTCTTTGTCGATGCCAGGCTCAATGTTGAAATCGACGTCAGTCTTTCCCTTTTGCGCTTCCAACCAACTGGTGCGAATCAGAATGGCATCGCCTTTTTGCAGCGTAACCCCCGCCATTTCTGCAGCGTCTTGCAAGTCTTTTCTTGTAATGACTTCTCCTGGCGCAAGCTGTCTATTTTTAAGTCTTGCAATGTCAAGCAGTACGCCTCGTGTCACGATGGGTGGCATTTTCTCAATGCCTAATTTTTCTGCGCCTCTGATACTTCGTATCGAGTTGCCCAAATAGCCGTTGTACAACTCATCGTCATACCAGGCATGGCACAAGGCATCGACGTGAGTGCCAATGTGCAGCGGCATGACCACGGTGTCTTCGGCAAATTGAAAACCGCCCACCACACGCTGGCCCGCTGCGTAGTCACCGCCATCACGGTTCATAAAATGTTGCAAACCACAACGATGACCCGGAACTGGGGTCTTGCTGCTCAGCAATTGCGTCAAGCGCAAAACTTCGCCGGTTTGCACCAAGCTGGTAGCGTGTCGAACTTGCTCTGGGCCAATCAGATTCAGACTGCCTTTTTCGTCGTCAGAGCCCCAACGGCCCCAAGCTTCTTTGCTCATGATTTCCATCCTAAACGTTCAGACAGGCGCTGGGCCGCGTCTTTCAATGATTGCAAAACGGGATCGTCCTTGGTCAACGAATCGGCCTCACCCATCATGGTCAACGCCAAAACGATCTCGCCACTGGCATCAAAAACAGGGACGCTGTAGCCATTGACACCTTTTTCATTGATGTCAGCCAAGATGGCGTTTTGAACATTGGCTATTTTGTTCACCCTGATTTGCGACAAATGCTGGTCAACTTGGAAATGGTTAACAAACTCTGAACTGTCATTGATGTGTGATGCCTCGATTTCGGCATCCAAATACGGTTGCGTGATTGATCTGCTAGAAAAAGCCGCAAACACCTTGCCTGTTGCGGAACTTAACAAAGGCAAAACCATGCCACATCGCAATCTAACATCAAGCGGTTTTTTAGCTTCAACCCACCAAATCAAGGTAGGCCCGCAGTTGCCCCACACACCCAAGCCCACCGTTTTGTCCGTTTCGCGACTCAGGTCTTCTAGACAGGGCCGCGCCAAATGAATGGCATTCAGTGTGGCCACATGACCTGAGCCCATTTCCTTGCTGGCCAAGTTTTCGTAGGGATGAACCACCATGTATTTGCCAGAACCATAGGCCAAGGGCCTGCGTGCGGCACTCACAACACGTTCTACGCGTCCCAAGAACATCAGATGATCGCCACCAGGAAAGGTCCGCTCTGTCGAGCACTCCAAGTAAGCGGCGCATCCCTCGAGCAAGGGAACACCGCCAAAGCCCTGGGTCCAAGCCACGCCGTCAAAACGGTCGGACCCCGGTCGGGTAAAACGGTTGGAAATATCAACTTGGTCTTCAGCAAGAATATTGACCACAAAACGTTTGGCATTGCAGTATGTTTGGAATGCGGAGGCCTGCAGACGCAAACTCCAAACAATCAGCGGCGGGTCCAGAGAGACCGAGTTGAATGAATTGGCTGTCATGCCAATGGGATGCCCTTGTTCATCCAAGACCGTGATCACTGTGACACCGGTGACGAATGATCCTAAGCAACGTCGAAGTTCTGCAGGGTCAATGGGTGACAATGCAGGCTCGATTGTTTGCGGCATTTGAATCACAGTCATAGGGTTGCGCAATCGGCCGTTAGATGAATGTACTTTGAAAATTAAGTGGCAGCATTTGGTGCTTCAATTTAGATAATATACCATTCGGTATTTAAAATTTACCTTTGGGTAATTTGTCGTAAACCCTATGTGTCGGCTCTATCTGACTTATCGAATTCAGGAAAAGTCATTAGCCCCGTGACAGATGTGTCCCAATCATTCCGAAACACGGTAATGTGTTTGAAATATAGAATTTTTTCACTGGGCAATCTCTAACAAGATCTGCGTTAAGCCAGCAGGATCAGTCACCATGGCATCGTGGCCGGTGGCCAGCTCTCGCCATTGCCAATGCGCTTGCTGTCGCGCCCACGCTTGCGACGATGCAACAGATGACAAAACAGGTGAGGTGCAAGCAATGTAAGTACATGCCAAACCATTGCCAACTTCGCGGGTGATGGGCAAGGGCGTGTCGTACAGGCACGCAGGGTGAGGCGTTAAATGAAAAGACACCCACGCAGCCTCTGGGTGATCTTCGGGTATGCCAAATACAGTGACTGGCGGTGGGGGAAATAAGCTGACCCCATTTTCAGAGATACAACTTGCACGCCGTTGTGCCACCACCTCGGCAGGCAGCACGCTGTAAGGTGTTTGACCCGCTTGAAGAATCAGGGCATCCAAGTACACCAAGCGCCGAATGCGTTTGGGCATTCTTTCTGCAACACCCGAAATGGCCAATCCACCAAAACTATGGCCCACCAAAATAACATCTTGCACTCCCTCAGACAGGATGTGTTGCATGATGTCATCGACATAATGGGACAGCGTCAAATCGTTGGAGGCCAAGTGCCTTCGGTCGCCAAGACCTGTTTGAGTGGGCGTGGTGACGTAGTGACCGTGTTGACGCAGACGCTCAGCAACCAAGCGCCAGCACCACCCACCATGAAAGCCGCCATGAACCAAAACAAAATTCAAGCTCAATCTCTCAAAATTGAAAATCTATCGGCCATTCAGTGGGTAAGTAGGATCGTTATAGCCAGGGCTACTGGCATGACCCGGCGTCACCAGCGAATCAACGAAGGCTTCGTCCTCAGCCGTTAAGCTTAATTCAAGCGCACCCAAATAATCTTGCCACTGCGCCAAGCTGCGGGGCCCTGCAATCACAGCGCTCACAGCCTTGTGCGCCAACACCCAGGCAACAGCAAAATGACTCAAATCCATGCCCTTTGACTCGCAGTAAGCCCGAAGGTTTTGCGCAATCACCAATGTATCGTCTTTAAATTCGGTTTCCATCAAACGCTTGTCATTGCGTGATGCGCGTGTGCCACTGGCAGGTTGTGCGCCCGGCAAATATTTGCCCGAAAGAACTCCGCGGGCAATGGGGCTGTAGGGCACCACACCCAGTCCATAGTGCGCACAAGCCTCCAATACTTCTTGCTCGGGTTGGCGCTTGAGCAGGTTGTAATAAGGCTGACAAGCTGATGGCGCTTGAATGTTCATGCGCTGGGCTTGATTGACAATTTCTGCAATGCGCCATCCGCGAAAATTGGAGATGCCCCAATATCTGATTTTTCCACTGCGCAGCAAATCATCCATGGCACGAAGCGGTTCCTCAAAATCCATGCCGTTGTAGTCTCTGTGCATGTAATACAGATCAATGTAGTCTGTGTTCAAACGGCGCAAGCTGGCCTCGCATTCCTGCAACATCCATGAGCGTGAATAGTGGGAGGTGTTAGGCGACGGGCTGGCTGGCTGGCTCATTGGCATGCCTACTTTGGTGGCCAGCACCCATTGGTCCCTTTGCCCCTTCAACAGTTGGCCCAGCATGCTTTCTGAACCCCCCAAACTGTAGACATCGGCCGTGTCTATGAAATTGCAACCATGGTCATGCGCATGGTCCACAATCGACCGAGCTTCTGCCAATTCAGTTTGATCGGCAAACATCATGGTGCCCAAACATAGCTCTGACACTTTCAGCTGATTTTTTCCCAAGGCACGGTATTGCATCAATAAACTCCGATGTGTTGCTGTGGTTTTAAATTGGCCAGTGCCAGTGTACTGGGCGGAGTCCTGCAACAGGCGACCTGAAAGTGGTCAGGGTGTCGCCTGCCAAACAACCCATGTAAGCTGTGCGAAGATCGTGACCGCCAAATGCAATGCTGGTGATGTTGGGCAGTCGATGGCCTCTTGCACTCGAAATCATGGGCCGCGTCAGCGTGCGAGCTTCAAATGCGAGCTCTAGGGCTTTGCAGGTTTCTGGCACTGCATCGTCAATGACGGTGACGCGTTCGCCATGGGGTCCGAAGCGATACAAACGATTGCTTCCCACGCACACCACCCAAAAACCACCTTCAGCGTCCAGGGTCAACCCATCGGGAAAATCACCCTCACTGAATTGGGCCACTACTTGCCGATGGCTTAGCGCCAACTGATCTGACAAATTGAAGCGGCTGGTGCAACGCCCAAAAGTTTCGTTCACATACAGATACTGGCCATCCTGGCTAACTCTGCACTCATTCGTGTAGTGCAAGCCCTCTGCCACAATACGAGCCCCTTTGGCATCTACAACAGAAATCCAGCCAGTGGCCGTGTCCAATGGATAAGCATCGCCGCCATCGGACGCACTGACACAAACCCAAACACGCTCATGATCATCGACGGTGATGAAGTTGACACGGCCCAAAGGCTTGCCTTCAACTGCCATCAACCAAGGTTGAACGCCGGCATCTGCCGACAAACGCCAAACGCCTCCCTCAGGGCTTAAATTGGCCACTAAAAAACTACCATCCTTCATGAGCGCTATGCCATTGGGGACCAGCGTCGACGTGTGTGACAACTGGTTTGCATGACCCGCATTTAATGTCATCACACCACCGCGTGAATCGGATGTCATCAAAGCACCAGACGAATGCGTCAGAACACACTCAGGGCGCTGCAAACCAGAAAATACTTGTTTTAAAGCAAGACGATCTGGGTTGCTCGGATGCAATGATTTTGAAAGCGCATCCCACTCATCCGCTGAAACAGTCATGTCGGTCATTCATCCAAAGAAAGTTTCAGGCGCTGAATAATTTCTTTCCACCGAGACACATCTTGTTTGATGAGTTCAGATGTTTTGGCACTGTCCAAATAAGCGGGCTCCAAGCCTTTGTCACGCAACTTGGCTTGCATGTCTGGCTCTGCCACCACCTTGGCAATGTCGTCACTGATTTTTTTCAAAATAGCCGTGGGCGTTTTGGCGGGCGCCACAATGCCGTACCAAATATCGGCATCAAATCCTGAAATACCACTTTCAACCACGGTGGGTACGTCGGGCATTCGGCTGAAACGAGTGGCCGTGGTCACGGCCAAAGGCCGCAATCTTCCAGCTTTCACCATGCCATCAAAGGCACTCATGGCGCCAAAAGAGAATTGAACTTCATCACCTACCAAGGCCGTGACTGAGGGTGCCGATCCTTTGTAGGGAACATGCATCATGGACAAGCCTGAACGCAATGCAAACATTTCGCCAGCCAGGTGTGGCGCCGTGCCTGTGCCAGCTGAGCCATAGTTCAACTTGCCATTGTTGGCTTTGGCGTAAGCCAAAAACTCAGCAAATGTTTTGACGGGCAATTTGTCGTTGACCACCAGCACCATGGGAGAGTTGGCATAACGCGCAACTGGCGCAAAGTCGCGCAACAAATCCCAATTCAGGTTTTTATACAAGGTGGTGTTGATGGTGTAAGAGTTCACCAATAACAGCAAGGTGTAACCATCAGCGGGGGCTTTGGCCACAAAGTCAGCGCCAATGTTGCCCGCAGCCCCAGGCTTGTTATCGACCACAACTGCTTGCCCCCAAATCTCAGAGAGGCGCTGTGCAATCAGCCGCGCAGAAAGATCGGAGCCCCCCGGTGCGAAGCCGACGACCAATCGCACAGGCTTGTCTGGATAAGCATGGGCTGATGGGCCCAAGGCCAAACTCATCACCCATACAAGGATCGACAGTAACTTCAACAGGGAGGGCTTCATGGCATTTCCTTATTGTTTAGGCCAGATCGCTTGGGCAGAGGCAAACGAACTTGGGAAGACGGTTTTGGGTTCACCGTCTTGCCATTGCACCAGCACCAAATCGGCATTGACGCGGCGACCATTTGCATCAAATGCCATCTTGCCACCTGGGAAGTACTTTGAGGCACCGCCTGCATCGTTCATGGCACGAATGGCTGCCGCCACTTTTTTAGGATCTGCTGAGGCTGCTTTTTCCATGGCTTCTTTGAAAATCCACATGTCGCCATAAGTTGAAATGCTGTCTTGTGGCATCCAAGGTTCTTTGTGCTTGGCTTTGAAATCTGCCACCAACTTTTCGTGACCCTTGCCGCTCCAGTTGGCCATGGCGGCCATCACGCCTTCCATTTGCTGCTTGCCCACCACTTGGAGCAATTCAGGCGCACCCATGTGGCCGCCATTGCCCAGCATCGGTACTCGGCCGCGACCCATGCCCATCTCGTTCATCTTTTCAATGACCAACTTGGTGTCGGGCACATTGGTCGTGAGCATGAGCAACATGTCAGGACGTGCGTTGCGAACTTTTTGAATCATGGAAGTGGCATCGGCCAACGGGGGCGTAAATACTTCGTCCACCACCAATTTCAGACCTAACTTGGCAAACTCACCTTCGCGCATTGGCTTGGTAAACGCCATGGGAGATGCCGTGTTGTCCATCACAATGCCAATGAACTTAGGTCGCGCTGCGCCTGACATTTTGGCAATTTCGATCAAGGCAGGCAGTGCATCAAGCGATTGCTTAGAGGCCACTGGCGATGTTTGAAAAACATACTTGTAGCCGCGTGCTGTAATTTGATCGGAGTAAGACAAGGTGAGCCAAGGCACTTCGGCGCGCTCTGTAATTTCCGTAATGGCGAGTGTGAAAGAGCTCACAAATGCACCCGTACCCCCTACCAAATCTGGTTCTTGCGACAGCAAACGCTGCGCGGCATTTTTGGCTTTTTCAGTGCTGTCGCCCGAGTCCACCACGATCAGTTTCATCTTTGCGCCACCTAGGGCTTTGATACCACCCGCAGCGTTGATGTCATCTACCCCCGATTGAGCGCCTTTGAGGTGCAACTCGCCATTGCGAGCCCATGCACCAGACAGCGGTACGGCAATGGCTACTTTGACTTCTTTCGCTTGTGCGTTCGCCAGCATTGGCGCACCTGCTGCTGCAGCCATGGCTGCACCACCCAATAAAAAATCACGTCTTTGCGTCTTCATCATCACAGTCTCCTTTGAAAAAAATTAAAGTCCCAGATAAGCTTTTTTAATGTCCGAATTACGCGACAACTCTTCATGCGTACCACTCATGATGACGCGGCCAGATTCCAGCACATAGCCACGATCACAGCTGTCCAAAGCTTCAGCCACTCGCTGCTCTACCAAAAGCACACTGATGCCTTGTACGCTGTGAATTTGTTGCACACAATCAAAGATTTGATCGGCCACCGTGGGTGCCAAGCCCATCGAGGGCTCGTCCAACATGATCAGTTGCGGCATGGAGGCCAAGCCACGGCCAATGGCCACCATTTGCTGCTCCCCCCCAGACAAAGTGCCTGCCGCTTGGCTTTGACGTTCAGCCAAACGTGGAAAAAGGCCATAAATAAAATCCAAGGTTTGAGAAAATGCCTTGCGCGCCTTGGCAGTTTGCGCGCCCATTTGCAAGTTCTCTTTGACCGACAAACTAGCAAAGACTTGCCTGCCTTCGGGCACGTGTGCAATGCCAAGCTCTGCCCTCAAATGCGGTTCGATCTGTGCCAGGTCTTGGCCGTTGTAGGACATCACACCCGACTGAATGGGCACGACACCCGAAATGGCTTTGAACAAGCTTGTTTTACCGGCGCCATTGGGGCCTACAACCGCAACAAATTCACCCTGCTTCACCTCCAGGCTGACGCTGGACAAAGCGCGCAGACCGTCGTAGTAAACATCGATGGCTTCAAGCTTGAGCACGTGCACTCCAACGCTTACCCAGGTAAGCTTCAATGACCAAGGGATTGCTGGTAACCACTTGGGGGTCGCCCTCTGCGCAGACCACACCGTGATTCAAAACCAGCATGCGATCGGTGAGCCTGACCATGGCATGCATCGTATGCTCAATGATGACCACTGTCACGCCGCTTTGCCTGATGGACTCGATCACTTTCAAAACGTGTTCGGTTTCATTGGCGCCCAAACCAGCCAAAATTTCGTCCAACAACAAGATTTTGGGTTGCGGTGCCAAGGCTCTGGCCAATTCCATCAAACGCAGTTCAACCGTGGTGAGCGAAGCAGCCAAACTGTTCAGGCGTGGGCCTAAACCAACGCGTTCAACTGCATGCGTGGCCATGTCACGCGAAAGCTGATCATCCGATTGTGCAAAGAATGTTGCAATGATGACGTTGTCCAATACAGTCATTCGCGGAAATGTGCGAACCACCTGAAAAGTTCGCCCTACACCGGCACGACAGATGTCGTAGGGTTGGCGGCCTGAGAGGATCTGATCGTTCATAGACCAAACACCTGAAAGCGGCGTCACAAAACCATTCAGGGTATTGAAAAGCGTTGTTTTACCTGCGCCATTGGGTCCAATGATGCCCAGAATTTCACCTTCATAGACATCAAAACTCACATCGCGCAAAGCATAAAGGCCACCATAACACACGGTCACATCTTTGACGGACATCAGTTGGCGAGGCGCTTGTGTCGTTGTGAGATAGCTTCTGACAAAAGTGCGAACATCCAAACTCAGAGGCTCTGGGTCTTGAGTCACAGTTTTTTTCTTCAGTGACTGCAGCCATGGCCAAATACCTTCTGGTGCGCGCAGCACCACCAAAATAATGGCTGCACCAAACACCACACCTTGAATTCCAGGAAATTTATGGCCTAACTCGGCATGCAAAATTTCACCCAGAGGGATCAACACAAACGCCCCAAGGACTGGGCCCGCAATGGTGCCAATACCGCCAAACAAAGTGACGATCAGCGCCTGGGCAGACGACAGCATGCCAAATACGGTGTGCGGAGTCACAATGAGTAGCACCACGGCATACAAGCCACCCGCCATGGCTGTGAACGCACCTGAAATGGCAATGGCTGCAAACTTCCATGGCACAGGATTGATGCCACAGGCCATGGCCGCCGCTTCATTTTGCTTGATTGCCAACAGAGACAAGCCAAAACGCGAGCGTGCCAGTTTTAAATTCACCAACAAAGCCGCCACCAACAAGCCCAAAGCAATCAAGACATAGATTCTTTGATCGGCAAACTGCATGTAGGCCATTGGGTTCTCGCGCATCATGGGCAAGGTGACCTCTTGAAAGCCGAGCCACTCAAACACATACAACAAAGCCAATGGAAAGGCCAACATGGCCAGTGCAAAGTAATGCCCACGCAAACGGAAAGTGGGCCAACCAATGAGCACGCCACTGCCAGCGCCAGCAAAACCGGCAATGACCATGCCAAACCATGGACTGAAGCCAAACAATGTCATGAGCAATGCCACTGTGTAGGCACCTACGCCAAAGAAAGCCGCATGTCCAAAAGACATCAAGCCTGAATAGCCAGAAAAAATATTCCAAGCCACGCCCACCAAAGCCCATATAGGCGCCAGCGTGAAGAGCAATTGGTAGTAGCGGTCTTGCACCAGCCACACCGCCCCAGCGTATAGCACGGACGAGCCTAAAATCCAAACCAATGCATTGGAAAGTGGTGCTGAAGTTTTAGCAGTGAATGTCATGCATCAGACCCTTTCCACACTGCGGCCAAACAAGCCCTGTGGACGGACCAGCAAAATAACCAAGAACACCACAAATATGGCGGCGTTTTGGAGCTGGTTTGGCAGTACCAACGTAGAGACTTGTTGCACCAAGCCGATGGTCAAGCCCCCTAGAAAAGCACCCGACACACTGCCCATGCCGCCCAGCATCACACCGGTGTACATGATGATGATGAACTCAACACCAATATACGGCTGAAACGGGTAGTAGGTGGCAATCAAACCACCTGCAATGGCAGTGATGGCTGAGCCCAGCGCAAATGCCAAGCGATGTGATTTTCCAACGTGAATGCCCACAAAGGTTGCGGCCATGGGGTTGTCAGCGGCCGCACGCATCATGGTGCCAACTCGAGAACGTGAAATAAAGAGTGAGACCGCCAAGGCCACTGACAACGCAACAAAGGCAGCCACAGTTCGGCCTTGATTCAAAAACAGCATCATCCCTGTTTCACCCAAGGGGCCAATTTCCCAAGCGGTAGACGACAAAGGTGTGCGCATGGTTTGGGGCGTTGCACCAAACAGCAACAGGGCGCCGTTGGACAACATGAGTGACAAGCCCAGGGTCAAGGTCAACTGGGGGTAATGCCCTTCACCCTCACTCTTGACAACTCGCATGCCGGTGATGTGTCGCAATAGCAATTCATAAATGGCTACGCCAAGAACAAAAACAAACACCCCTGACAGCAAGGCCGAGACAAAGGGGCCTATGTAGACACCCAAAAGTGCATTCAATCCCAAATGCATGAAGCAAAAGAATGCGGCATACATGCCCAACATCAAGGACTCACCTTGGGCAAAATTAATCACGCGCATCACACTGAAAATCAAGGCCAAGCCCACACACATGAGACCATAAATGCAACCCACAATGGTGCCGGTGTAAACAGACTGCAAAATATTTTCAAGCAAGACCCAACCGTCTGGCATTTGCAGGGCCAACAATTGCTGCATCAAGCCACTCATGCCGCTAACCGATGAAGAGTGCGTGACTTTAGGTTGCCAGCAACATCCGCTGGCCGTGCTTTGGTCAAACGCGTTGTCGATTCATCGTAATTGCCTAACTGCCGCTCGATTTGCTCGGCACAGGCACGCGCACAATCAAGCAGTTTTCGTTCGTGTGATTTGGTAGCACGTTTTTGTAGAACGGACACATGAAGCGCTGCCGTCAAGGCGCCTGCACCGTCATAAATGGGCACGGAATAGCCTTGAATCCCCTCCATCGATTCACCGTTGCTTTTGGCATAGCCTTGCGTGCGAATTCGTTGAAACTCCAATTCAAGGTCTTTGGCGTTTGAAATGGTGTTGGGGGTAATTTTGACAAGCTTAGAGACCATGGCATGTGCACCCAGTTTGGAGTCAAGTGCAGCAAACAACTTGCCAGTGGCCGTGCTGTGAAGAAAGAGGGATTCGCCCAAACGGATGTCCAAAGAGATGCGTTGCGTACCAAGGCAGCGGTCGGCATAAATCACGCGATTGCCAATTTTGATGGCCAAATAAACGTCGTCGCCAATTTCTTTGACAAGATCTTGTAGGTGCCGTCTGGCCACACTGCGAATGTCCAAAGATTGCAGCGTTCGCAATGCCAAGGCTACTGCGCGTGGGCCCACCGAATATCGTAAGTCTTCGTTGACGGTGGCCAATTCTGCATCGATCATGGCTTGTAGCATGTTGTGCACACTGCTGACCGGCAAGTTCAACTCTGATTTGATTTCAGTTAATCGCAGACCTTCCTTGTGTTGAACCAAGAGGTTGATAACGTCAAAGATACGAATATAACGGTCTGGATTCATAGTTCACTCATCAGGGCAGATTCAGCTCTTGACCAATTTATTCAGCATCATTTTTTGTAATTTGCCTGTGCTGGTCAAGGGCAACTCTTGTTCATTGACCCATTGAAACTTGGTAGGCACTTTGTATGCCGCCAATTCTTTTTTGCAAAATGCTTTCAAAGCCTCGTGTGTCACAGTCTGCCCCTCTTTGGCCACCAACAACGCCACCAAAATTTCGTCCAAGTGCGGGTCTGGCATGCCAATGACATAGGCTGACTTGAGGGCTGGATGACGCATCAACACCTCTTCGACCTCGATGGGTGCAATGTTGATGCCGCCACTTTTCACCATCTCTTTCAAGCGACCTTTGTAATAAAGCCGGCCCTGCTTGTCCAACATACCCAGGTCACCTGTACAGAAGTAGCCATCTGAATCGTAGGAGGCTTGCGTCTTTTCTGGCTCTTTGAAATACGACTTGAACAGCGGGCCTTTGACTCTAATTTCACCGACAGCCTCATCAGGCAAGGTGAGTCCAGTCTCCATGTCGCAAATTCGAGCTGTGACACCAGGCAAGGGCTGACCGACACATTGCAGTCGGATGTCCAGGGGCTCGCGATGATCAATGACAGCGCAATTGCCATAGGTTTCACTCAATCCATAGATGTTGCAAATGTCGTGAACACCCAATTCGACGGCCATTTGAATTTGCTCAGGGGTACCAATCATGGCACCCGTACGCAAACTTGAAAGATTGCGGGAAGGTCGGGTTGGATGTTCCAACAAGGCTTGAACCATGTTGGGCGTACCGTAAATAACGGAGCATTTTTCGCGCTCGATCAAGTCCAGCGCTTCTTCAGCGTCAAAGTGTTCTTGCAACACGATACATGCACCATGCGACAACAAATTGGGCATGGCATTGACACAGCCAAAACTCCAAAACAATGAAATGGCCAACCACAAGCGATCTGAAGACGCCACACCCAATCGCTCGCCGATGTTCCAAGAATTTTCAATCCAATTGCCTTGTTGCAACAAAATGCCTTTGGGAGCCGCCGTTGAGCCTGAGGTGTAGAGCAATACTGCCACATCGTCAGGTTGATTTTTCAAAACAGCTTTGTCAATGACATCAGTGTCCACAGGCTTGCCCAATGCCAACAGAGCGTCCCAATCCAGTCCCAATGCAACGTCTAAAATCGAGGTGCCAGACTCTACCACCCAAACTATTTTTTTCAGGTGCGGTAGCCGCTGCGCATGCGGCTGCATCTGCTGCAACATGTCTTGATAATCGTTTTTGCGAAACTGAGTCACAGCCACCAAATAGGCCACCTCTGCATGCGACAGGGCGTATTCCATTTCGCGCTGTGTCGACCACGTATTGAGACAAACAGCGGTTGCACCCAAACATTGCAGTGCTAAAAATGAAATGACCCAATGCGCTTTATTGCCCATCAAAATGGCCACATGGTCCTTGGGTTTGACGCCCAGCGCATTAAAGCCTTTGGCCGCTTCTGTGACGGCAGCATTGAGCTGTGAGTATGAATAACGCTGACCCGCTGCAACCAAAGCAGGTTGATCGGCAAACTGGTGGGCCTGCTCTCTAAGCAACGAACCTATGGTGCAACTTTGGGGACGAACGGTTTTCACAGAAACTTTCTTTGCTGACAAAATGACTTACAAGCGGGGCAATACTTTCTCAGCCATCAGAATCATGGAATTGCGCGCCAGTGTAGGATCTTTCCAATCCACACCGGCATACATGAGCGTTCCAAAATCACCGGTAATATCTTTAAAAGCATGTAATTTGTCAGCCACTTGATCGGGTGTGCCGTAAATCATGAGGGTGTTCATAACATCCTCCAACGTGACACTGTCGTCGGGTTGATTGGGATCGTTCTTAAAGACGCCCAATGCACCGCGGCGTTTCAATTTAGAAAACAACGAGCGATAGTAATAGTAGTAAGGGCCATCGCTTCCGAGGGCATAGGCTTTGGCCGTTGCTTCATCTTCTGCCACGAAAACCGTTTTGGCAACTCGCCAATCTTCAACTTTCGGGGTTCGCTGAATGCGCGCACACCCTTCCACATATTTGACCCAATGCGACGCCACCCATTTGGGATACAAAAAGTTGGCGGACAACGGATCCCAACCACGCGCAGCAGCTTCAGTGATACCCGGTGAAAAAGGTGTGACAGCCGTGACGACAATGGGCGGATGCGGTCTTTGTAAGGGCGCAGCAATGGTTCCCATGCCTGTTTCAGGAATGTAAGTTCGCTCGGTGCTAACGTTCCAGAACTGACCCTTCAAGTTGTAAGGCGGCTTGCTCGCCCAAATGTCCAGCACCATGTTGATGCACTCTAAAAACATGGCGGGACGCACCATGTCCATGTTGCCGAATGCTTCTGCATCAGAAGGCAATGCACCAGGACTGATGCCCAAAATAAATCGTCCCCCTAGCAAATGATCCAACATGGCCATTTGGCTGGCCACTTCCACGGGATGGTGGTTTGGCATGTTCAATGTGCCAGTGCCCAATCGAATGTTTTTGGTGGCATCTGCCAAGGTCGCAATGAAAAGCGCAGAAGACGTGATATTTTCTTCAGGGTCGGTAGAGTGCTCACCGACATAAGCTTCGACAAAACCCAATTGATCCGCCAAGATAAACGCTTGACGATCTTGCTGCAAAGACAGTTGCCAATCTTTCCCGATGGGATGCATGGGCATGGTAAAAAAACCGAGTTTCATGATGTTTCCTTTTACGACTGCTTGGAATTGACAAAGAAGGTTAGCCAGCGGTACTGAGTTTGAAGCCCTTGTACCCCTCATCCGCAATGTCTTGGCATTCTTTGCGGTACACACCGATCTTTGCCACATAGGGCATGAATACTCTGGGTTTGCCTGGAATGTTGGCGCCCAAAAACCATGAGTTGGCCAATGGCAAAAGAGTTTTGTTGGCAGCTTGGTTGACGTGTTCAACCCAATTATTTTCAGCTTCTTCACTGGCTTCGATTCGACTGAAATCATGGAATTTCAAATACTGCAAAGCATCGCAAATCCATTCCACGTGATGCTCTATGCCAACGATCATGTTGACCAAAACAGACGGGCTACCGGCCCCAGTGATAAAGAACAAATTGGGAAAATTGTGGGTCATCAAACCCAAATAGGTGCGTGGCCCCTGCGCCCATTTGTCTTTCAGGGTGAGCCCCTTGATGCCGCGAATATCAATGTTCAGGACTGCGCCGGTCAAAGCGTCATAGCCGGTGGCGCATACCAGAGCATCTAATTCATGCGCACCTTGAGATGTCACCACGGCATTGGCGGTCACCTCATGAATGGGTGTTTTTTTTAGATCAACTAACTCAACGTTGTCACGATTGAATGTTTCAAAATAGCCTGTGTCAACGCAAATCCGTTTGGTTCCCAAAGGATGATCTTTTGGACACAGAGAGTCTGCTACCTCAGGGTTTTTCACAATTTGACGAATCTTGCTGCGCACAAAATCTGCAATGGTGTCGTTTGCAGCTTTGTCGACCATCAAATCGTTGAAGGCATGCACAAAATTAACACCCCCTTTTTGCCAGCGTCTTTCGTACTCTGCAGTGCGCTCTTGCGCTGGTGTTTGAGTGGCAGCTTTGGCACTGAATTCATACAAAGTACCCAACTCTTTTGCGCGGGCACGGTGGAACGCATAGTTACTTTTCCAGTCCGCCTGATCTTCGTCCTTCAAAGGCCCATTGTGCGCAGGGATGACAAAATTAGCGGTTCTTTGAAAGACACTGAGCGTTTGAGCTTGACGCGCAATGACCGGAATGGCTTGAATGCCAGAGGATCCGGTGCCTATCACGCCAACTCGCTGACCGCTCAGGTCAACGCCCTCCCGGGGCCATGCGCCCGTGTGATAAACGGGGCCTTTGAAATTTTGAATTCCGGGTAAATCCGGCAAACGTGGCACTGACAAAGCGCCAGTTGCCATCACGCAATGTTGTGCATAAAAAGTCAAACCTGCATCGGTTTGCAAACACCACTGGTCTGAGTCTTCTTGAAAAGAAGCAGACACGACTCGGGTGTTGAAAGTGATATCTCGTTTGAGGTCAAAACGACTTGCGACATGCTCGATGTAACGCAAAATTTCGGGCTGTGCCGCATAACGCTCGGACCAATTCCAGCTCTGCTCCAAGTCAGATGAAAACGAATACGAGTATTGCAAGCTCTCTACGTCGCAACGCGCACCAGGGTATCGATTCCAATACCACACGCCACCTACATCACCGGCAGCCTCAATGACTTTAGCCGAATACGCCAAAGCCCTGAGTTGATGCAACATGTGTAAGCCTGCAAAGCCTGCACCAACAATCACAACATCAGATCTTATTTCTTGGGTCATGACATTTATCTGAACATCTGAGTCTCAATGCTCAGTGCCCAAATAGGCGGCAATCACCGCCTCGTTGGTTTGGACTTGGCTTGGCGTACCTTCTGCAATCTTTTTACCAAAATCCAACACCACGATTCGGTCCGAGATGTCCATGATGACTGGGATGTCATGCTCCACAATGAGAAAGCTCATGTTGAATTGCGCTTGAACACGTTTGATGAGCGCCGTCATGGCTGTTTTTTCAGGCGTACTCATGCCAGCCATGGGTTCGTCCAAAAGGACCAAGCGAGATTTTTGCATCAATGCACGTGCAAATTCAACTTGTTTTTGCCGTCCGTAAGGCAACTCACCTGGCAGCAAATGAGCTGTTTCTGTCATGCCCAAAAATTCAAGAACTTCGTAAGCTGACTCAAGCGCTGCCTTTTGTTCAGCGCGTGCCTTGGGCGTTTTAAATGCACCTTGCAAGAGCCCTGATGAACCCTGAAGGTAAGCGCCAACAAGCAAATTGTCTAACACAGTCAGACCGCTGAACAATGCCAAATTTTGAAATGTCCGGGCAATACCGAAGCGTGAAATTTGATGCGCACGCAAACCGCTGATGTCATTGCCGTCGAAGTGCACAGAACCACCCGTAGCACGGTACATGCCTGTCACACAATTGAACAAAGTGGTTTTGCCTGCACCGTTAGGGCCAATGACCGAAACAATGGTGCCAGGTTGCATGGCAAATGAAACATTGTCTAAGGCTGTGAGACCTTGAAAGCGCATTTGCAGGTCTTTGAGTTCAAGCAAGGCTTGTGTCATGGTGCAACTACCTCGCCTGTTTTTTCAGACTTCACAGTGCCCAGATAAGAATCGCGCATGCTTGGACTGTTTCGAATTTCATCGGCTGTACCGCTTAAAGTAATTTGTCCCCGCTCAATGATGTAAGCACTGGACGCAAACTCCAATGCAATGCGTACGTTTTGTTCAACGATCAACATCGATGTACCAAGGGTCTCGCCCACAATGACCAACTGTTTGTAGATGGCCTGCACAATGAGCGGCGCGAGTCCCAATGACAATTCATCGACCAACAAAAGCCGGGGCCCTCCCACCAATGCACGCCCCAAGGCCAACATTTGTTGCTCACCCCCTGACAACCAACCGGCAGCTTGCTTGCGACGCTCTAACAAGCGGGGAAATAATTCATACACTGCATCCATGCGTTCACGAACTGCAGCGCGAGGCAAAATAGCAGCACCCACCGCCAAATTGTCTTCCACACTCAGCTGTTTGAACACCATGCGTCCTTCGGGCACCTGACCCATTCCCATGCGCACCAAGCGATGCGGCGCAACATTCACAATTTGAGTTCCGTCAAAGCCAATTCGGCCACTGGCAACATAGCCGTTGTGCAAATCTAGAAGGCCAGTGACAGCCCGAATGAGCGTTGTTTTGCCGGCACCATTGGCACCCAAAAGTGCCACGATCGTACCCGGCGCCACCGACAGGCTGACGTTGTCCAAGGCCAAGCCTTTGCGGGCATAGCCCACAGATAGATTTTCAATTTCAAGCATGTTGCTCATGATTGGCTCCTCTTGGCAGCCAGACGGTTGCGAATTTGCGCGCCAATACCGACGATGCCGCCAGGTGCAAAGATCAACAAGACAATGACCAGTGAGCCAAAGATGGCCTGAACAAACTGCGCACGGTTATCTACCAACAAGAACTTGATCGCTCCTTCAGAGCCAGTCACTTGAGACGCAAAGCCTGCAATGATGGAAGGCAACAACAGCCAAAGTGCCGCACCAACCAAGGCGCCATTCAAGGAACCCATTCCGCCAATGATGATCATGGCAATGAACTGAATTGCAAACTGAATGCCAAAGCTTTCGGCGTTCACATTGCTCATGTAGAACGCATAAATAGCGCCGGCCACAGAAGCAATTGCGGAGCTGAATGCAAAGGCCTTCAGACGCAGGATGCGAACATCAGCACCCACTGAAGTGGTGGCCAATTCATGATCACGCATGGCCATCATGACACGACCCTCACGGGTACTCATGGTGTTTTTCAAACCGATATAAACCAAAATTACCAGCGGCAACAAAAGGAAATACCAACGCATGGGTGTGTTGATTTCAAAAGAACCCAGCTTGGCAATTTCATAGGGAACTCCCACCACATCAAAGAACTTGAATTGGTATTCCAAGAACGAAAAAGAAACGATGTAATGCATGGCAAACGTTGACAGCACAAAGTACAGCCCACGCACTCGCAAAGAGGGTAAGCCGGCTATCAAACCTGCAATTGCGCCAACGATACCCGCCAAAACCAACACCAAGGGAAAAGGCCACCCCCATTGCGTACCAGCCACCGCACCGGTCATGGCACCCACGGCATAAAAAGCAGCGTGACCAATGGAGATCAGTCCAGCATTGCCTGTCAGATAGTTCAAAGACAAAGAACCTAGCATGGCAATGAGCATCAAATTCACTTGGGTCAAGCCCAGGTTCAGCAACTGCATGTTGCTCAAACGAACACCGAAAATGCTGCGTTCTGTTAGCAAGAAGGGAAAGTAGCAAGCCAGTGCGGCTGCCAAGATAAGCCAAAGCCACTTGGATGAAAATTTGGAGGAAGCTGTATTTGGGGAGTTCATGGGTTCAGTTCCAAAGTTTCATCAAACCCGACCGAGTTCACGTTGACCAAAAAGACCCCAAGGACGAACCATCAGAATCACCAGCAACAAACCATAAATAAAGATGTCACTTGATTTCGGGGAGATGTAACTGGCAGCGAGTTGCTCAATCACACCCACCAATAAGCCGCCCACAATGGCACCCGGAATACTCTGCATGCCGCCGATCACGACGGCAGGCAATGCCAACAGACCAATGTTTTCAAGATCAGTCGAAGCAATTTGCAACTGGCCCAAGAAAACACCACCAATGGCCGCTAGCATGCTTCCGATGGCCCATGCCAGACGGTTCATCACATTGACATTCACGCCAGACACCACAGCCGCTTCATGGCTGTCGGCTGTAGCACGCATGAGCAGTCCCACAGACGTGAATTTGAAGAAGGCACCAAAGCCCGCCATGCAGGCCCAACTCACTAAAGCTGCTGTGAGGTGCAATTGCGAAATTCGAACACCCCCCAACATCAACACGCCTGTTGGCAAAGGGGTTGTAAGGTTACGACCTTGCGGACCAAAGATCATCTCAATGATGGCACGCAAGACCATCGACAGTGCGATGGTGACCATGATCACAGCCAGCATCGGACGACCCGACAAGGGCTGAATTAGGAACATGTGAATCACCACACCAATGACGGTCGACCCCACCAAAATGAAGAGTACCGCCATAGGGAATGGCAATTGAAGCACGCTGATTGAAGTGACCGCCAAAAACGCCCCACACACGACCAGCATGCCTTGCGAAAAATTAAATACTTCAGTGGCTTTGAAGATGACCGCAAAACCTAGGGCCACCAGCCCATAGATACTGCCAAGGGCCAGGCCACTGAATAGAACTTGAGCAAGCATGTTCTGTCTCGTGTGTAGGTAGACGAATTACTTCGTGTACTTTACGTAGTCGCTGTACTCACCAAAGTGCTTGAATTTCTTGCCAGCATAGTCGTAGCCAAAGATCTTCAACACTGTGGGTCCAGTGTGATTGGTTGGGGAGTAAGTCACAGGTGCCGCCAAGCCTTTGGTATCAACCACAAAGCCAGCATTCATCACCTCAACCAATTTAGCGCGTGTAGGCTGAGGACCCGCTTTGGCCAAAGACTCTGCGCCCATTTGAGCGACGAACCATCCAGCAACATAGTTGATGTCCTCTTTCATTGCAGAATGGCCTACCTTGTCGGCGAAGGCTGACAATTCGCGATTACCTGGCGTTTGATCAGATCCACCGGGGGTGAAGCAGCTCACAAATGTGTAGTTAGCACCAGCCTCTGGACCCATAGCCTGAAAGATCTGGGGAGCGCCCAAATAAGAAATACCGAATACTGGCGTTTTCATGCCGTATTGCTGCATGGCTTTAAGCGTCAGAATGGCCGTGTTTGCAACCCCATAAACCGTGATCAGGTCAGGTTTTTGGGCCACAATTTCCAACACTTGCGGCGTCACATCCACTGCAGTCACCTTCATGGTGACCATGCTTGCCGTGCCGCCATATTTCTTTGCCACCTCGGTCACGTACTCGTGGTATTCCTTGCCGCCTGTGCTTTCAATGGCCACCGTCATGATTTTGGGCGCCTTCAACTTCAGGCTGTCAATGTAGTAGCCAATGCCTGTTTGCGCCATTTCTTTGTAGCCGCAAAAGCCGTTGTAAACCATTGGCGTCACAGGTTCAGACAAAGCACGAGTGGGTGTGTATGTTCCTACAATTGGCACCTTGCCTGCCTTGATGGTAGCTGCCAAAGCAACTTGCGAAGCGGAAGTTCCCATACCAGAAATAGCAATGACGGGAGTTTGACCTGTCAGTTTTTCGATAGCAATTTTGTCAGTTGCTGCGTTGTAACGATTGTCTTCAGCCAAGACATTGATCTTGCGACCATTGATACCACCCGCCTCATTGATTTTGCGCATGTAGTCCTGAAAACCATTGACCCAAATTCCTTGTGAAGCAGAAGTTGGGCCGCTCATGTCCATGGTCACGCCCCAATCGATGCGGTCTTTGTAGACGCCGTCAGCAGGCGCCTCAAAACCTTGCGCATAACAAGCCAAGGACAAGGCCATTGCACCAGCGCCCAACATCATGCGGCGCAACGTGTTTAAGGGAAAAGCTACTTGTTTCATTTAGTTTCCTTCAGTGGTTAAGGGATCAAACGGTTACAACAAACACTCATCAGTCAATCATTTCGATAAAACGAAATTGTCTCTTCAAACACGAACAAATATACCAGTAAGTATTTTTTTTTATTGGTCAGTATCTAAATAATCCCTAGGGTTTTCCCGATACCCGAAATTAAAGTGCCCCGCCACCATCCATGGCCACTTCAGAGCCCGTCATGTAGCGGCTTTCCTCGCTCAGAAGAAACAAGACCAGCCCCGCAATTTCCTCCTTGGTTCCAAGGCGCTTCATCGGCATTTGTAAAGCCCGGCGAACATTGTCCTCATGCGGCCTGATCTTGATCATGTCGGTATCAATGGGGCCCGGGTGAACTGAATTAACGCGGATATTTCTGTCCACCAACTCCAAGGCAGCCGCTTTGGTCATGCCGCGCACAGCCCATTTGGATGCGGTGTAGGCGATGGCATTGGGTGCGCTGCGCAAGGCCACGGTAGAAGACATGTTGACGATGGCCCCACCACCGCTTCGCGTCAAGGCAGGCGTCACCGCTCGAATGCCCAAAAAAGTACCCAACTGATTGACACGGGTATGACGTTCAAACTCTGCGGCATCGGTGTCCAACAGTGGCATAGGTTTGTAGATGCCAGCATTGTTCACCAGCCCCGACAAGCGCCCTAATTCTTCCGCTGTTTCAACCGCCTTGGCCCATGAGTCTTCCTGCGTCACATCCAATTGCACAAAAACGCATGCATCCCCCAATTCCAGAGCGAGTGCTTGGCCTTCAGCTTGAAGCACATCGCCTATGACAACTTGCGCACCTTCTGCCACCAATCGACGGGCTTGCGCCTCACCCAATCCACGTGCGCCACCAGAGATTAAAAAAACTGTGTTTTGAAAACGCATGTTGAAAGCCTGTATTTTTTAAATGAATGAGTGCAACAATCAATCGGCTGCAGTCAGGTCAAAGCCGCTGTAACCGTCGCTGATCACTTGCTCGCAAATTTCGGTGTATGTATCAAGGCCGCCAATGAACGGCAAAAAGACTCGAGCCTTGCCCGGCACGTTGGCACCCATGTACCAAGAGTCTGATGCCGGAAACAGCGTGTTCTTAGCCAAGTCATTGACTTTCTGAACCCAAACTTCTTGGGCGGATGCTTGCGCTTGAATTTTTGATTTTTGAGTGGCGTTCATGTGCTGAATGCATCGCGCAATCCAATCAACATGCTGCTCAATCGACACAATCACATTGGTCAAAATCGATGGACTGCCAGGGCCGGTGATGAAAAATAAATTGGGAAAACCCACGGTCATCAATCCAAGGTAGGTGCGAGGTCCTGATGTCCACTCATCTTTCAGCAATTGACCTTTTTCGCCCTGAAGGTTCAAACGCTCCAAAGCGCCTGTCACTGCGTCATACCCTGTGGCAAAAACAATGCAGTCCAACTCGAACAGAGCATCACTGGTTTCAATACCGTTCGGTTTGATCTCTTGCAAAGGCGTTGCACGAATATCAATTAACTTCACATGGGCATCGTTGAAAGTCTTGTAGTAATCTGTGTCCACACAAATTCGTTTTGTACCGATGGCATGGTCTTTGGGTGTCAGCCTGTCTGCAATAGCAGGATCTTTGACGATGCTGCGAATTTTGTTGCGTACAAATTCCGCTGCCAATTCATTGGACTCACGATTGGTAAAAATATCATTGAAAGCATGGGTGAAGTTAGCGCCTCCCTTGGCCCAACGGCGCTCGTACTCAGCATCGCGATCTTGTTTTGACACCTCTGGAGTGGAGCGGGTGCTGTAGTCGTACAAAATGCCTGAACGGGTGTTTCTAGCTCGCTGGCGGTGTTCAGCATAGTTGACCTTCCATGCGTCTTGCTCCTCGATGCTCAGTGGCCTGTTCCAAGCTGGAATCGAAAAGTTGGGCGTGCGTTGAAACACAACCAATTCTTTGGCTTCCTTGGCAATCATGGGAATCAGCTGAATGCCTGAAGAGCCCGTACCAATCACGCCAACGCGCTTGCCTTTGAAATCAACAGGCGTTTTAGGCCATTGCCCAGTATGAAACCATTCGCCTTTGAAACCATCAAGACCCGGCATGTCGGGTACGCGCGATGCAGAAAGACAACCTGTGGCTGTGATTAAAAAACGGGCTGTGTGCGATTGGCCGTCAGAAGTTTGAACGGACCAAGTGGTGCTATTGGGCTGAAATTGCCCCCCAATGACTCGGGTATTGAATTGAATGTCTTTACGCAGGTCTAGGTGATCTGCCACATGGTTGATGTATTTCAGAATTTCTTCTTGACGAGGATAACGCTCACTCCACACCCATGCTTGTTGTATTTCTTCTGAGAAAGAATACGAATACTGCATGCTTTCTACATCACAACGTGCACCCGGATAGCAATTCCAAAACCACGTTCCCCCCACCCCATCACCAGCCTCAAAAACGCGGACGCGCATGCCTTGAAGGCGCAAACGATGCAACATGTACAGGCCAGCAAAACCAGCGCCGACAACAATCGCATCGTAGGCATTACTTTCTAAATGATTGTCAGTTTTCATGGTGCTTCTAAAAATAATATATGCGTCATTCGAAATGCGTTTGAATGCTTAAGGGGCGGAAGCCCTCAACATGCCAGCTAACCAAACACCTGCAAAATCAGCTATACGGGGGGCCGCGTCAACCCACTTGCCATGCATCAACATGCCATGGACGTGATCGCTAAAATGAACTGCACTGACCCTGACACCTTCTTTTTCAAGACGCTCTGCATACGCACGCCCTTCGTCGCACAAGGGATCATTAGCGACAGTCAAGACAAAGGCAGGCGCACAGCCTTCTAAGCTGCTGGCCAACAAGGGAGAAGCGCGCCAATCTTTGCGATCTTTCTCATCAGGGGCGTAATGATTCAGGAAATAATGCATGGTGTCTGCCGTTAAGGGCACGCCTGACGTCATTCGTGCATAAGAATCACTGCCAGCGGTCATGTCCGTCACGGGATAGAACAGCACTTGTGCTTTCAAAACCGGCAAGTTGCCATCGCGACTCATCAGCGCCAGCACGGCGGCCAAATTGCCACCGGCACTGTCGCCACCCACAGACAAACTTACAGGGTCGATGTTCAATTCATTGGCATG
>Ga0214923_10001612_pt1 | contig 31877 bp, 26 predicted proteins | sample LL1510_MetaG_FD_177993 | JGI IMG/M metagenome (GOLD analysis project Ga0214923, IMG submission 177993) | Freshwater microbial communities from Lake Lanier, Atlanta, Georgia, United States - LL-1510 | ecosystem: Environmental > Aquatic > Freshwater > Lake | place: USA: Georgia | collected...
CTGCTCTATTCGAAAACGTAACACCGTGCTCTTGAAATGAAAAAGATGACGAGGCACATCCCAAGCCGCCCAATACTCCCGATAATGGCTAGCATCCAACGCCTCGCTGTTGGGCACAGCAATAAAGAGATACCCCCCTTTGCGAACCAAGCGTGTAAATTGATCAATACGAGCCCCCAAATCCCTAACATGCTCTAAAACATGCCACAGGGTTACCACATCGTAGGCCTGTTGCGGTTCCTCCAACCAAGACTCCGGGTGAACCGAAAGCCCGTGCTTGGACTCTGCCCTTTCTTTGGCGACACGATCAGGCTCCACCGCGTCCACCGACCAACCTGCTTTTTTCATAGTCCCCGCAAAATCCCCTGTCCCACAACCAATGTCCAGAAGCCGACCTCTTTGAGGCACATACCCCTCTACCCAAGAACGCTTTTGACCAAGGGTCCACTGCCGAGCCCATCGGTAAAGTTGGTTGGTCCAGCCAGACGCCTCATCATCGGTATGCGATATGTAATCCGCAAACCGATAATATTTTTCCATGTCTTCGGGTAGGGGCCGGGGGTTGGTAAACCGCAACCCGCAGTCTTTGCATTGAGTAATGTTAAAAACTTCTCCGCTGGCACTAAAGTCTTTTACCTTCAAAAAGGCATGAAGCTTCGTGCTTTGGCAAAGCGGGCAAGTCCAGAGTTGTTCCAAAATTTATTGGTGATTGGGTCTTGCAAAAATCGCCCAAAAAACCCTTAAATCAATCTTTTTTGTTCAAATAAACCATTAAAACACTCAGGTCGGCCGGATTGATACCGCTGATTCGATGGGCTTGACCCAGGTTGGCGGGGCGAACTTTTTGAAGTTTTTCAACCGCTTCCAACGAAAGACCCCGAACCTCGTTGTACGGAAAATCCGGACGCATACGAACCCGCTCCAAATCATCCATGCTTTGGGCCCACGCTTCTTCTCTGGCCAAATAAGACGCGTATTTTAACTGTATTTCAACGCTTTCCAAATTTTGTGGCTCATACTCTGAGAGCAAGGAATCCAGTTGAGGATCCGCTTCACGCAGCATTTCGATCCCCAAACCGGGTCGTAACAATAATTGATCGATGCGTGTTTTTTGTCGAATGGGCGCCTCTCCTTTGGGGACAAAATTTTCGTTAAATACCTCACTATCAATAGAGTATGAATGTATTTTCTTTTCAATGGCCCCCATTTGCCCGACCCGTTGTTCAAAGTCTCGGTAAGCGGTCTCTGGCAAAAGCCCTAAAGCAAAACCTTTTTTGCTTAGCCGTAAATCCGCATTGTCCTGCCGTAACATAATACGATACTCTGCGCGGGATGTAAACATTCGGTAGGGCTCCTCGGTGCCTTTGTTAACCAAATCATCCACTAGAACCCCGATATAGGCCTCGGACCGACTCAAAACCAGGGGTTCCTCCCCACGCAAAGATTGATGGGCGTTTATGCCCGCAAGAAGGCCCTGACCGGCCGCCTCTTCGTAGCCCGTGGTGCCGTTGATCTGCCCCGCCAAATAAAGCCCAGTCAATGCTCTGGATTCCAGCGACAAATGCAATTGCGTCGGATAGAAATAATCGTATTCGATGGCATACCCGGGGCGGAAAATCCTGGCCTCTTCAAATCCCTTAACCTGCCGAAGGGCTTTGGTCTGGACATCTTCCGGAAGGGAGGTTGAAAATCCATTCACATAAACCTCAACGGTGTTCCAGCCTTCGGGTTCTATAAAAAGCTGATGACGTTCCCTTTCGGCAAAACGATTGATTTTGTCTTCTATGCTGGGGCAATACCGGGGGCCTATTCCTTGGATTCGGCCCGTAAACATAGGCGATTGTTCAAAGCCCTCCTGCAGAATTTCATGGACCCGTGGGTCGGTATAGGTTATCCAGCAGCTTCTTTGTTTTTCCAGGGGTTTGCTTTCCCGTCGAAAAGAGAATTTACCCGGTTTTTCGTCCCCTTTTTGTTCCTCCATCAAGGTATAATTCAGGCTTCGCCCGTCTACCCTTGGCGGGGTACCTGTTTTCATTCGTCCGCTTTCCAGGCCTTCGGCTCGTAATTGCTCGGTAATACCATAAGAAGCCGATTCTCCGGCCCTTCCTCCGCCCAATTGTTTTTCCCCCACATGGATTAAGCCGTTCAGAAAGGTCCCGGTTGTCAAGACCACCCGTGGGGCCCTGATCGCTAAACCCAAGCCGGTTACGACGCCCTCTACTTTTCCGTTATTCAAAATCAACTCTTTAACAGAATCCTGTCGGAAGCGGAGGTTAGGGATTTGCTCCAACCGAAAACGCCAGTTTGCCGCAAACATAAAACGGTCGTTTTGGGTCCTTGGGCTCCACATCGCGGGGCCTTTGGAGCGATTCAGCATACGAAACTGCAAGGCCGAGAAGTCAGAAACCAATCCCGATAACCCACCCAAGGCATCGATTTCCCGGAGAATTTGACCTTTGGCAACGCCACCCATGGCCGGATTGCAGGACATTTGGGCAATGGTCTGCATGTTCATTGTAACCAAGAGCACCGAAGAACCCATGTTAGCGGCTGCTGCCGCTGCCTCGCAGCCGGCATGACCCGCACCAACAACAATGATATCGTAATCCCAATGTTCCACGTAGAACGCCTTAAATGGCGTCGCAAAAATAGGCCTATCCCTACCTGCTCACGACGGAATTATCCCATCCGCCTATATTCTTTTAATAAAGATGTTCCACGTGGAACGTTGCCTATTCGGCAGAACGCATCGCTAGAGCCTCCTCTTCAAGGGTGCGCATTTGCTTCTTCTGGGTAGCAGACCGATCATCGTATCCCAAAAGGTGCAATAAACCGTGAACCAAAACCCGATGCATCTCGTCTTCGAAAGTGGTTTTCCAAAAAGCCGCCTGTTCTCGAATCATACCCGGACTTATACAGCACTCTCCGTTCACAACCTTGGCTGGCTTATTCAAGGCCAAAGGCCTCGTCTGAACCCCTTCTTGATAATCAAAGGTCAAAATATCGGTATCTCCCTCGTGGGCCAGGTATCGTTGATTAAGTTCTGCCATCCATGAGGAGGAACCAAACGCAAAAGAAAGGCTCTCAATTTGAGCGCCGTGGTGATTGGCCACCCGTTCCAACCAGCTCTTAATCCTACGTCGTTGCCGGGGCAAAGGGGTCCCATCCGCCGAAACAAATAGAATCATCGCTGTGGGGGGGTTTGTCGGAGTTTGCTTTGATAGCGCAAATTGCGTTCCCTGTAAAAGGCATTAAGGTCCGGGCCCGCAGGCTTGAAGGCCCCCGGGCTTTGCTTTTTGGACAGCAGGGCTTTTTCCATCGCTGATTTGTAGGAATCAGCCCCTTGCTGGCGGGCGCTTTCAGAAGATCGCTTTTGCTCCATTTCCCTTTCTTGCTCTGCTTTCTCTGCCTCCAACATCCTGCTCAAAATTTGCTGTTGACGCTGCAGGCTTTCTTGGCTTAGCTGTTTATTGACAAGTTCCTTTTCGCTTTGTTGCATCTGCTTTATCGATTCTTCTACCGCTTGACGCCCCGGTTGCTGCCCTCCCTCTTTATTCATTTCCTTTAAGATCTTTTCCATTTCTCGCCTGATGGCCTCTTGTTGGGCAACCATTTGGGCAAATTCCTTCCCCCCTTCGCCGCGGTTTGGTTTTTGGCCCGCCTTGGCAGGCTCTTTGCCGGGGCCTTTGCTTTTTCCTTGTTGCTCCTGCATTTGATCGCTTAGTTTCTTTTGCATGCTACGAAGCTTCGACATACCCGAGCCACCGGGCTTGGGTTTTTTGCACTGTTGATTCCCTGGCATCTGGCTTGCTTTCTGCTCGGTGGCTTGTTGCAACAATTCTGACAAAAGATTGGCCAGGTTATTGGCGGCTGTCATCGTGTATTGTTGGCGACCCTTGGCGCCGTTGATATCCCGCTGGGTCATCCTTTCCAAGGTGGCCTTGTACTGTTCTTCTAGTTCTTTTATTTCTTTTTGGACCGTGGATTGGATTTGCCAAACTCTCTTGGAAAGGGCATCTAGGCTGTCTTTGATGGGGTCCATCTGCTCCCGTAAACTAAATTGCTCCCGGGAGAGCTGAACAAATACCTGCGAATACCCGGTTTGATCCTTGAGCCTTTCCATGATATGCTCTTGATCAAAAGAGAATTTCAGAACCCGGCCCAACAGCCTTCGCATTGATTTGAGGTCTTCTTCCAATTCTTCCATTTCCTGCTGGGCAAGCTGTTCCTGCATTCGGCTACTCATTTGTCGCATGCCTGCGGCAGCCTTTTGCTGTTTTTGGGCTGCTTTGCTCCGGCTTTGTTGGTTTTTGGCTTGGTTTTCGGCCTCTTCTTGGTCCTTGGTCACCTCCTCGCCCTGTTCCTGCAGGCCGTCTAAATCTTTGGGGCGGTCCAGCTCCGAATTCTTTTCCTTGGTTTTCTCCCAATCATTGAGCAAGGCTTCGGTTTCTTTGCGAAGCGACTCTTGTTCTTCGGCGGTTTTGTTAAGGTCTTGGTCGGGCCGTAGGGTCTGGGATGCCATTTCTTCTTGTTTGCGCGCCAGGTCTTCTAATTTCCTCATCGCCTTTTCGATCCGGTCTTCAACCTCTAACTCCTTGAAAAACTGCAACATACGGTCTAGTTCTTTGCTAACCCTGTTTTGGTCTTTCTCCAGTTTCTCTAATTGCTTTTGGATCTCGGGCTTCGTGGCTTCATCTCGTAACATTTTTTCGATATTACGGAGCATTTCTTTCATTTCTTCGTTGAGAAGCCGGTCCGCCATTTCCTTTATTTTCTCCTGTTTATCAAGGATTTGGGTGGGTGTTTCGGGTGTTTGATTTTGTTGTTGTAACTCTAATTTTTTCTGAATTTCTTCGACCTCTTCGATGGCCTGTCTTTGTTCATTCCTCAGTTTTTCCAGGTCTTTTCGGTCTTCAAAGCCCCATTCTTTTTGTTGCTTGAGGCGGTCGGATAGCTTACGGGCTTGTTTTTGGGCATCCTGCATATCCTTATCGGCCTTTTGAAAACCAGAAGCGGTTTCGCTGGATAAGGTTTCCAACGCTTGTTCTTTTTCGCGTTCTGATGACAAACGCCACTCAAAAAAAGCAGATCGGGTTCTTTTATAACCCCCGGGTTGATCGTTGTCTTCGACTTCTAAACAATAACGAACGCCGTCTCCCGGCCCTAGTCCAAGGACGATGGGGTCCAATAAAACTTCAAATTGTTTTTCAGCACCGCCCCCCTCCCAAGGCAAATCGATCGACCTTGTCTGGGATTCGAATTCACGTTCGCCGAAAGGTTTTTTGGAATAAAGCAAACGGAAAGCCCTTAACCCGTAGTCATCCCAAGCTCTTCCGCGCAGGATGGGGGGCTCAGCGACCAAGTCTTGGCTTTGAGAAAATACCTCAACATCCAAGCCCGGTGGCGCATCCTCAATCAATTCAACCGTAAAAGCCAAGGTATCGGGGTTTTGGCCCTGATCGCTGTACAAAACCAACGCATAAGGGCCGCTTTGGACCGGCACCCAACGCACCGAATGACGCTGCCCGGAACCATCGCTTTTCCCGGCAACCGCCCGCATTGCCTGGGCACCCTCGCCCGAAGGAATCAAACCAAAACCCGAACTATGCTTGGTGTCCATTACAAAACGAAGGGCTGTACCGCGCGGCACTTGAACATCTCCACTGTTCAACAGGCGTTCCATCGCTTTGCCCGTGTGCGCGGGATACTCCATCTGTAGCTCTAGCTGCAAAAGGGTTGGGTTGTAAAAGACCCAGAGCTTTTCCTCGCTGGAAGTAAAGCCGGAAGCACTAAACCAAAAAGAAGACGAGCGACGGATATTGGGTATTTTGAAAGCAAAGCGCCCGGGCGACAGACGGCGCATTTTGTAAGCATGGCCGTTCCAATGAACAAAAGCCTCTTTGGGTAATTCGCTTCCGTTTGTTTGAAGTTGAACCTCCCAGTCCTTGCCCGCTTCAATCCTAAGAGGGGTTCCTAGACGATCAAAAACAAAGGGAGCGGGCAAAGTATAGCCTTCGTCGTATCTCAAAATTCTTCCTGTACCTACCGACATGACCGACGGAGCCCAAATCCAGAGAACCAACCAAAGAATAACCAGGGGACCAACAACCCATGCGAAGGGTTTCAGCTTAGCCCACGGAACAATCGCCACAAAAGAAAAGGCCTTAACCCAAGCATGTCGTTGTTCAAGGCTGGCCTCAACCAAATCCAACGAACCGGAGCGTTCCGCCAATGCTTGCAGCTCAACCATGTTCAGGAGTTTGTCTTGTATTTCCGGGTAATAAGACCCAACCCGAAGGGCCGCCTCGCGCTTTGTCATCCGCGGTAGTTTTCCTCTCAATCTCAACCAAGGAACGAACACCCACCAACCGAGAACCGCTAAGTTCAATAAGACATACAAAACCAATAAAAGGAAGCGCAAACCGCTACCCATCCATGTGTAAAAAGCGCCCATGGCCAATAAAATCCAAGGCACAAACAAGGCCAAAGCCCAAAGCAACAATCCACGAACGATACGCCATCGGTAATAACGCCGAATCGTATCATCCAGGCGCTGATTAATATCGTTTAGGGCTTTCATGTCCCGCTTTTTCCCCCGAACAAGACCAGTGAAACCGGGCAATGATCCGAATGAACCGCTTCTGGATGCAAAGCGGCTTCCTTAAGGGAATCTTTCAGGGAAAGGCTCATGCAATGGTAATCAATCCGCCAACCTTTGTTTTTGGCCCTAGCACCCTGTCGATACGACCACCACGAATAACCCACGGTATCAGGTCGCAACGTACGGTAGGTATCACAAAAACCTCGTTCCAAAAAGGAGCTGAACCAAGCCCTCTCCTCCGGCAAAAACCCTGAAGACTGGGCGTTCCCGACCGGATCATGGATATCCATCGCTTGATGACAAATGTTATAATCACCCGCTATCACCAAGCCGGGTAAATCAGCCGATAAGGTTTCCGCATAAGGACCGAAAAAATCCAAAAACCGCATTTTGTAGGCTTGGCGTTCTTCCCCCGAAGAACCCGAAGGCATGTAAACCGTCATGAAAGAGAACGAATCAAAGTCTACACGAAGGATTCTTCCTTCGCAATCAATCCAGTCTTGACCACATCCACGAACAACCGCTTTGGGCTCTAAGCGGCTTAAAATAGCAACACCGCTGTAACCGGGCTTGAGGGCTGATTCCGCATAAATACGATAACCAGCCGCCAGGAAAGGCGACCAATCAAACTGATTTTCAAAGGCTTTAATTTCTTGTAATCCGATAATATCCGCATCTTGACCCAGAAGCCAAGTGCTCAGGCCTTTGGCTTCAGCTGCACGTATACCATTGACATTGTAGGATATAAGCTTCATTTGAGCAAACCAGCCTTCAGAATACGAACATCCGTCGTTGGACGATCGGCGCCACCGGTAACGGACTTTGAAATCTTATCCAAAACGTCCATTCCTTCAATCAATTGTCCAAATACCGTGTAGCCACCATCCAAATGAGGTGTGCCACCCTGGGTACGATAAACCTCTTTTTGTTCATCGCTGTATTTGCGTCCTGATCGTGATTCCATGGCTGCCAAATCTGCATCCTTCCAGGGACGGCCCTGAACGATATAAAACTGGGAACCGCTGGACTCTTTTCGTGGATTCATCGCATCACCCAAACGAGCTGCGGCCAATGCGCCCCTCCGATGGATTAATGAATCCACCAACTCGGCAGGAACCGTATAACCGGGACCACCATTGCCTAACATCTGGCCGGGCTTGGCCTCCCTTGATTCGGGGTCTCCGCCTTGAATCATAAAGTCTTTGATTACACGATGAAAAAGGACATTATCATAAAACCCTTCCCGCACGAGTTTAAGAAAGTTATCGCGGTGCTGAGGCGTAGCATTGCTCAATTGCAGCACCATTCGGCCCTCGGTTGTTTCCAAAAAAACACGCACTTCGATGGCTTTTGAATTTTTATTTGGTTGAGAGCCACCTTGGGTTTCAGCCAAGGCCCGGTAAGGAATGGAGCCGAAAAAAAAGAAAGAAGCGGCTGACAATAAAACACTTGTAAAAATCATAGGGTTATTCATGGATACAAATTTAATCTTTTCCTTGAAACGATTCGGAATCGTTCAACGCTTTCTCAAAATCAGGATCGTTTTCACGAAAATATTGAACAGCACAGGCTCGCAATAAAGCCTCCTGTTCGGATAAACCACCCACGGATGGCTTACGAAGAACTTTATAATGAGGCCAACCCTCGATATCACGCCCATTGAATTCAAAATATTCAACAAAAGAAAGCAATTCGCAAACAGCGATGTGCATAAGATCCTGTTTTTCTTCCTTGGTAAAATCCCTGGGTCCGGCACCCAAAACATTCACACCAACCAAAAAAAGCAGCCCGTTCATATCGGTTTTCTTCCCAAGAAATTTCTCTAGGTATAACAGCAAAGTTTTCCATTCCCTGGCCTGTTCGCTTAATTCAAGTCGACCGTGCAAGCGTTGGCCAAGTATGTTAAGATGTAATCCTTCGCTCATACCGTAGAATTGGAGGTCAAAGTAAAAGAATCAGCATCCGCCAAAAAAGGATAAGCCCTACGAAAAACCGCCAAGGCATGAGCATCCAAATCTTGACCCTTAATTCCTTTTTGGTCGTCCATTTGGGATAAAACAGCGCCATCAGGTCCAACAACCATCGAGCCTCCTGCGTATAAAGTGCCCGTTCCGTCAACACCAACCCGATTGACTCCAACAACATACGATTGGTTTTCGATAGCCCTGGCAATTAACAACGAACGCCATGCATAGGATCGGGTCTTTGGCCAATTGGCCACGCAAAGAATCAGGTGATAATCCGCCTGATTCCGCATCCATACAGGAAACCGTAAATCGTAACATATGCTTGGCAAAAGTTTCCATCCACTGAATTCCCAGCAAGACCTGCGAACACCCGCAGAAAAATGAATATTCTCGCCGGCCAACGAAAAGAGATGTCTTTTGTCGTAATAGTCCGCCGTTTCTAAGGAGGAATCCTTTCCTATCGCATAAAGTCGATTGTACAAACTTCCGCCTTGAAGGCATTGGATTGAACCTGTAACAATAACATTGTACAAATTCGCGGTTTTCTTCATCCAATCAAGAATCATCAACTGATTGTGCAGAATTATAGCTTGATTTTTTGTTATGTCTATTTCTGTTACAAATCCGTGAGCAAACATTTCAGGCAAAACCAAAAGACCTTCTTTGGATTCGTTCAAAAAATAATTGGATATCAATAAGTCAAGCTCCTTCAGACTCTGTTCAGGTCTGTTCCAAACGGCATCGTTCTGAACCAAATGTATACGCATTGTCCTAATAACCAAGATAATGAAACAAATTATCCAAGCCCGATTTCATTTTTTCCCTGCTTTTTGCAAAACATAAACGCATTAAAACTGGTTGGTCTTTGGAATTCCTTTCCATAAAGGGAGAAAATGGAATCATAGCACAACCTGCATTAAGGGCCCATTCTTTGGCAAGATCAAGATCGTTTGGGTTGTTTTTCAAAGAAGAAAATTCCAACCATTGAAAATAAGTCCCCTGCACTGGTTTGGCAACGAGCGGTTTACCTTCCAATAAAGAGAACAGATAATTTCTTTGCTCTCGATAAAACGAAGAAATGGAATGTCGAATGGTATCCTTTGGTAGGAATAGTTCAAAAGACCTTTGTATTAAAGAATTAACACAAAAAACATTGTACTCGTGCCGGCTTCTTAATTTTTGATTCCAAAGTCCAGAGCCTGCCGCATAACCCAATTTCCAACCCGTGCAATGATACGTTTTACCAAAGGAATGAACAACCAAAACACGTTCCTTCCAAGCGTTGAAACCCAAAAGACTCCGAAATTTACCTTCAAAAACTAGGTAGGCGTAAACTTCATCCCCAAGCAATCGTAAAACAGAATGTTGGTTCATTATGGAGTCTATTTCGTTGTAATCTTCCGGACTTAGACAATAACCAGACGGATTGTGAGGGTTGTTAATAATCCACAATTTTGTTTTTGGATTGATAGCCGACTTGATCCTTTCCCAATTTAACCAAAAACCTGTTGACGACGAAAACTCCATTGGAATGCGGATTGGTACAGCACCCGCTTGAAGAACCACCGGTGCGTAAGAATCATACGCGGGGTCGAGGAGTAAAACCTCATCACCAGGATTCAGTACAGCGGTCATGGCATCATGCAAGGCTTGGGTTGCACCGGCCGTAACGGTTATTTGGGAATCAGGATCCAAATCCAACCCGAAGTCATCCTTCCAAATTTTTGAAATTTGAATTCGAAGGCCTGGCAAACCGAAAGAAGGAACGTATTGAAAATAATTATCTTGCAAGGCCTCATGAACGGACTTGAGTAGCAACGTCGGGGGTTCATGGTCCGGAAAACCCTGGCCTAAGTTTACCGCACCGGATTGAGCAGCCCAACCGTTAACCCTTGTAAAAATGCTGGTTTGATTTTCCATTCCTGAGATTTCAAAATTAAGGGAATGGCTTCTTAGTGATTTGAACAAGTTTAAGAATAAAATAAGTATTTTTTTTTGTTATTATTCTTTAATGCTGTGGAAACGTGGATAACCACTTATTCTTAGTTTATTCACTTTTTTATCCACCAGAAATAACCATTAAAGACCCGTTTAAGCTTTAAAAAAGGGTATTTTAGAAAATTCTGTTTAAAAGTGTATACCGGTTAGGTCAAAACTTATCCTTATCCACATAGAACAAGTGCAAGGCCTTTGGTGGACAAAAGAAATTGAAAAAAAATTTGTACGGTTAAGCCACAGGTTATGCACGGGTTATCCACTCCAAAAGGGGTGATTTACACAATTTTTCCATACAATATCCGGGACCAAATAGCGGATCGAAAGGCCTTGGGCTAGGCGATGACGCACAATGGTTGAAGAAATTTCAATTTTTGGCGCATCGACTAATTGATGAGGTACAACTTGATCTGGTAAGGTGCCTTCAAAATACCTGGGATAAACCCATAGGGGCCAGCGATCCAAAAGAGCCCTATAATCTTTCCATTTATGAAAAAAAAGGAGCTGGTCTTCCCCCAATAACAAGACAAACGACCGCTCTGGGTATTGTTTTTCAAGATGTTCGAGGGTTCTGTAGGTATACGAGGGTAAAGGAAAATCTTTTTCGGTTGTGCACAGCTTTAGGCGCGGATTATCTTCAATACAGGCACCAATCCATTCCGCCCTGGTATCAAAATCAAGCATTTGATCCCCGATTTTGAGAGGATTTTGAGGTGAAAGCACAAACCAAACCTCCTGCATTGTGGGCAAAGTAGCAAAATACTCTGCCAAAATGAGATGACCCTGGTGAATAGGATTAAAGGAACCAAAAAAAAGTCCTGTATGGCTTTTTTGAGTGTTTTCAGGGCTAGTTGATTCGGTAACCATGGCTCTCTAATAGGCGTTTCAAAAACTGACGAGCAATCGCTAGGTCATCGTTTGGGACAATAGCATCAAAGTTTACGGCCTGCTCTAATTCCAAACGAGCCTTTTCTAAACGCATTTGAATTTTGGATTCACTTTCTGTTTTACGAAGGCGCAGCCTTTGTTCCAAAATGGAAATATCCGAAACCCCAACAAACAAAGCAACCGTTTGCTTCGGATAAGCTTTTTTGAAGGCCAATCCCCCTTGCACATCCAGATCCAAAAGCAAGCCCCGTCTCTCCCGTATGCAATCCAAAACAAGATGCCGTGGCGTTCCGTAAAAATGTCCGGGATAGACTTCCTCCCATTCAACAAAAAAATCATTTTTTATTTTGGCGCGAAAATCATCCTCGCTTACAAAAAAATAATCAACCCCGTTTTTTTCGTGGGGTCGCGGAGTTCGGCTGGTGTAGGAAACCGAAAAATCAAAACCATCTAACAATGATTGAACGTAACGAGCAAGGGTCGTTTTGCCAGCACCGCTGGGCGCAGAAAAAACAAAAAACAAAGGCTTATCCATTTACAACAGATTTGCGGACTGCTCTTTAATTTTTTCGACCCACTCTTTGGCCATAACCGCTTGGTGTTGAATTTCAAAATCCGACGCCTTGGAGCCGATGGTGTTAATTTCCCTACCCATTTCTTGAGCCACAAAACCCAGCTTACGGCCCTGTTCGTTCTCATTTTTGAGAATTTGTTCCGCCAAATTTAGGTGGGCCTGAAGCCGTACGATTTCTTCAGAAATGTCCTTTTTTTCGAGATAAAAGAGGATTTCTTGCTCCATGCGTCCCGGATCCGGAGAAAAGGAACCGTTATGGATTTGGGAGCTTTTCCATTCGTTAAGGAAGGCTTCCAATTTTTGACGAACGGTGATTGGTTTTTGGGATTCGCTGTTACGAATGCGATCCAGGATGCGTTGAATTTCTCCTAAATAATCCATAACAACCACAGCAATCCCTTGCCCCTCCTGGAAACGAAATTCTTTACAGAGACTTAACGCCTCGTGCAGGGCACGATGAAAAGCCGCGGTGGTGGCTTGGTCTAGTTCCGATCCTGTTAAAATTAAATCTGTGTTATAATCAAGGGTGTTCTTGTAAAGCAAAGGGTGCCTCGCGGCCAAATGAATCCAGGCCTGGGCAAGGTCGGGCGTGTTGCTGATATCGTTCTTTTTTGAGACCATCCAACGCTGCCAATCCGACCATACCTCGTCCAAGACCTGGGCTTGGAGGGCCGTTGTTGCTACCGAACTTTTGGGGCTCGTTTCTTCGGCATAAAGGCTGAGGGTTACTTTACCACGAACCAATTCCTTTTGAAGGATTTTGAGAGTTTCGGCCTCAAAAGGTGTCCACGGATCCCCCCAGCGCCACTGAACGTCCAGGCTTTTGCTATTCAGCGTTTTGATTTCGAGCCGGTAGGTTTTGTGTGGTCCAACGAATGTGGCCCGACCAAAACCAGTCATCGAGGTGGTTTTCATGAGGGCTCAAAATAGATACGAACACGGGCAAAAACATCGTCAGGCGCATAGCCTTTTCCGAGCAAGTACCTCGACAGTTTCGCACAGCGTTTTTGCCTTTCTTGGAAGGAAAGGGTTTCCCCGGTGGGGTTCATCGAATTCCATTTGGCTGTGGCCAATTCCTCCAACGCGGTGTGATTCGGATCGAGCTCAAGACACCAACGGCGGGCCTCTTCCAAATAATCACGCAATCCCCAGCGGGTCAATCCATTACGTATTTTGTTCCAACCCCAACGAGCACGCAGGCAACGATCTCGGCAATAGATTTCGACAAAGCGACGGTTGTCCACAAACCGCTCGCGAATTAATTTTTCCAAAATCGTTTTCTGTTGGTCTGGGTTCAGAGCGGTTTGGTCCAAGCGGCGTTGGATGTGCCAAACGCAACATTCTTTGCGGGAGCAAAGGGCCATTAATCGGTTAAGGACCACTTGCGGGTCCGAGCTAGGGGGTTTTTTCAAAAGAAGCCGCGAAACAGAAGCCTTCAAATTTCGGTATTTTTACCCAATCCCATGAATAAACCGGACAATCTTTCCTGGAACTTGCAACGCATCGCCGACTTAGTGAGCGGCTCACAATGGATCGTCCGCGGGAACTCCTACCAAAAACCAGTCTTGGAATGGGTTTTTGACACCCGGCGTTGCACCAATCCCGAAGGGGCTCTTTTTTTGGCCCTGCAGGGAGAAAACACCACCAGAGATGGCCATGATTTTTTGGGTGTGGCGTATAAAATTGGCATCCGAATTTTTTTGGTACGATTGGGTAAGCAATACGATTGGCCTGGGGAGGATTCTGCTTTAGCCGTATTGGCCGTACCCGATCCTCTCAAAGCGTTGCAAGCCTTGGCTTCCGAACACCGTCGAATCTGGGGCCGAACGGTTTGGGCAATTACAGGCTCCAACGGCAAAACCCAGGTCAAAGAATGGATCGCTGAGTTAATTCAAAGCCGTGTATCCATCGCCAAGACCCCGGGGAGCTTTAATTCACAATTGGGTTTGCCTCTGTCCGTTCTGGGACTTCAAGAGGGTCAAGATTTAGGTGTTTTTGAGGCCGGTATTTCCAAAGCAGGGGAAATGGGCCCATTGGCCGCTATTTTATCGCCCCAAGGCGGCTTGCTGACCCATTTTGGAGAGGCCCATCAGGAGGGTTTCGCCAACATGGCACAGAAACTACGGGAAAAATTATTGCTTTTTGACGGGTGTGATTGGGTCGTGGCCCAATTGGACCGACGAGAAAACCACAAGCCCGTCTGGAAAGAGGCCCTGTTACGAAATCCGGGTACCGTTTTTCATTGGTGGACCGAAGACCTAGACGGGGATGATTGGCTACGAACGCTGGAATCCGAGGGCCTTGAGCCCGAGCGAATGGTGCTTTGGAGGCTTGTTCAAAAAAGTGTTACAGAAAACGGTAACACCGCTTGTGAGCTCCAAGCGGTAAACCAAAAAACGCTTTGTTTTGAAGTTGCCGGTGGGGGCGAAGCGGTTTTGGAAAACATGACCGGTGCCGTTTTAATGATAGCAGCAGGAGGCCACTGGAACAACGCGTGGGGGCCCCGGTGCGCGATGGTGCGAACCTTGCCTATGCGCATGGAAATCAAGGAAATACCCGGCTCTTGTCGTTTGTTGAACGATAGTTATAGCTTGGATGCTGACTCTTTCCGATGGGCCATGCGAGAATGGGCTTTGCAGCTTGGAGACTCCGAGGGCATCATCATTTTGTCGGAACCCGATACCTCCAAAGATTCTACGGGAGATCATCGAAATCAGGATCCTTTACAGCCCCTTATTCAGACCCTCCATCGTTATCCTTGGAAGCGTTTGTATTTGGTTGGAAAAAATTGGAAACAAGTGGCGTGGCCGTCGAATCCAACCCAAAGCGTTCAGGTTTTCGATGACACCGAAGAATTTCTTCTAAAATGGCCCCTTGATCAAAGCGCTCATGCTTGCTTGCTTCTCAAGGGGGCACGAAAATTTGGTTTTGAACGCATCGAACAAAAACTATTGGTCCAAGGCCATCAAACGGTTTTGGAAATAGATTTGGAAGCAGTTCGCTACAATTTTGGCATTTTTAGGTCTTTGAGCCTGCCGGGGGTTCGTAGCATGGTCATGGTCAAGGCCGGGGCCTACGGCAGCGGCAGCGTTGAAATTGCAAGAGCCCTCCAAGAGGCCGGGGCCGATTATCTGGCGGTTGCCAGTGCCGGCGAAGGAATTGAACTACGCCGAGGAGGCATTCGGACGCCCATTTTGGTGATGAACTGCGGTCCAACGACCACGGATACCGTTAGGCATTACGGCCTTGAGCCCGACTTGTATTCATTGGATGAAATCCGCCGGTGGACCAAGGCCCTCAAGGCACCGTTTACGTTCCATCTACCCCTGGATACCGGCATGAGGCGCCTGGGCTTGGGTTCCGAAGACCTCGTGGAGGCCCTTGATTTGTTGGCGCAAGCCTCAAACAACCTGCGAATTCGTAGTATTTATACCCACCTGACCTCATCGGAGGAACCGGGCCAGGACGATTTTAGTGCGGCGCAATGGAAAAGCCTCTTGGAATTTGTAAGTGCCTTTGAACAGCGAATGGGGTACAGGCCCTGGGTGCACGCTTTGAATACGGCGGGTATTCTTCGATTCAGAGAATACCAAGGCGATATGGTCCGCCTGGGCTTGGGTTTGTATGGCTTGGAGCCGACCGGGAGGTTGCAGGAACGTTTGAGGCCTTTGGCGCGTTTCAAAACCATTTTGGTCCAAACCCATCGATTGGCCCGAGGACAAACCCTGGGCTACGGAAACCAGGGCGTGATGAACCATGATGGGGTGGTGGGTGTTTTGCCTGTTGGCTACGCCGATGGTATACCACGAGCCTTGGGCCTGGGTCGCGTTTGTTTTGAAATCAACGGTTGCCCGGTGCCGACGATAGGCCGAATCAGCATGGATTTTTGTTTGGTGGATTTGACCAATGTACGGGCCGTTGTAGGCGACGAAGTCCTGTTGTGGAGCAATGCCCGCGATGTCAGGGCCTGGGCCGAAGCCGCAGGGACCATTCCGTATGAAATTTTGACCGGTTTATCCCCAAGGGTACAGCGGGTGTACATTCGGGGTTGAGAGAGGTTATTTTTGGGACCCGGATGAACCCCGTTGCAGAATCCTTGGTTTATTAGTTTATTCAATGTTATTTAAATCCATCCGTCAACCCAGTCGGAAGCCTTCGGTGTTCCAATTTTTGGTTGTGCTCTTGCTTTTGGTCCTTGTGGTCAACCTCGGCTGTTCGAGCAGACGCAAAGGCCGTAACAAAAAATGCAATTGCCCATCCATCGGATGGAATGCGAATTCCGGTCTCTATGCCTCGATAAGCAACAAGACCACCGCACCGATATCGACCCTAAGTTGAAGGCATGCCCCAGCGTCAAGGAAGTTTAGACCAGGCCCCAACGGGCGTCCCGCTTACGATTGTTCGGCTGGACGAAAGCGACTTGTCTCTCAAATTAATGGAAATGGGATGTTTACCGGGGGAAAAATTGGAAATTTTACACCGCGCATCGGGCGGTGATCCTCTGGCAATCAAGGTGATGGAATATGTGCTGGGATTGAGAGCCCGCGAAGCGGCTGCCGTTTGGGTTTCATGGGGCGATACTCCTTTGCGTAATTTGTGGAATTCCCAGGAGCCATGAGCTTACAACGAATTTTTTTAGCCGGTAACCCCAATTCGGGGAAGAGCACGCTTTTTAATGCGCTAACAGGGCTTCATCACAAAACCGCCAATTTTCCTGGCGTTACAGTCGAAAGCCTGCAGACCGAAATCGAACTTCGCTCAACGGGCAAAGTTGTTTTGGTAGATTTACCGGGCACCTACAGCCTCTACCCCCAATCGCAGGACGAATGGGTGGCTTGTCAGGCCTTGGTTAAGGCGGCCTCTGAGGGTATACCCACCGTGGTGGTGGTGGTGGTGGATGCATCCAACCTGAACAGGAGCCTGCTCCTCATTCATCAAATTCAAGAGTTGGGATTGTCTATGCAGGTTGTATTGAACAAATGCGACCGGGTTGCGAACCCTGGCCTAAAAGGCGTGGTGCAATGGTTTGAGAATGAAATGAAAATAAAGGCCCTGGTTTGCGATGCCCGCAAAGGACAGGGCCTTAACGAGGTATCCAAAGCCTTTGGTCAAAGGCTTGCTGAAGCCCGATCAGGGGCTGTATCAACCGTACCCGGACCATGGGCCGCGTCGTGGAACGAAGTTTTTGGGCAAGGCTTGGAAACACAAAACCTTGGCAATGAAGTCATAAGGGCCCAACATTCGGCCGAGACGGTTGAACGATACCGCCGAATAAACCAATCCCTCAAAACCTGTCCTCTCCACGAAACCAAAGCCAAAGCCGCCTTACCGAACGGTCCGGATCGACTTTTGCTTCATCCCGTTGGTGGTATTCTAGTGTTTGTAGCGGTGATGGCTTTGATGTTTCAGGCCCTGTTTGCCTGGGCCTCTTATCCTATGGATTTTATCGAGAACATGATGTTGTGGGCGAGCGAAAATCTGAGACAATTTTTGGAACCCCGCTACCCAGCGATGAGTCATTTGGTTACCAAAGGGCTGATGCCGGGAATAGGCGGCGTATTGGTTTTTGTTCCGCAGATTTTTTTATTGTTTTTGTTTTTGGTTTTGTTGGAGGAAAGTGGCTATATGGCCCGCGTTAGTTATTTGATGGATCGCAACCTCAAAAGAATCGGTCTTAACGGAAAATCCATCGTTCCTATGCTTGGGGGCTTTGCTTGTGCGGTGCCTGCTATTGCCGCAACACGTAACATTGTTTCGTGGAAGGAACGCCTTTCGACGATTATGATTCTCCCCTTGATGAGCTGCAGCGCTCGATTACCGGTTTATGCTCTTTTGATACAATTTGCGGTCCCGGAAGGATACATTTTAGGAATTTTTAGCCTGCAGGGTTTGACCATGATGGGTCTTTACCTGATGGGGGTGGTTGCGGCCGTTTTGTCGGCCTTGGTGATGAAGTTCTGGATTCGTGAAAAAGGACCCTCTTATTTTATGTTGGAAATCCCTGCCTATCAATGGCCCGTGTCCCGCAATCTATGGCAGGTTCCTCTCCGTTATTGTTTGAGTTTTGTGCAAGGGGCCGGCAAAGTGATTGTCGTTGTCTCTCTTTTGTTATGGTTTTTGGCCAGTTTTGGTCCTGATCATAAAATGAGCGAAACCCTGACCGGTCAAGCCACGCCGCCGGTCTTGGAAAAAAGCTATGCGGGGGTTTTGGGAAAGGCTTTGGAGCCGGTTATCATGCCTTTGGGCTTTGATTGGAAAATTGGTATTGCCTTGGTAACATCGTTTGCGGCCCGCGAAGTTTTTGTGGGAACCATGGCGACGATTTACGGGCTCGAAGGGGACCCCAACCAGGACGGGACTCAATTGCGTCTCAAAGAAAGAATGCAAAAGGACACCGTAGGGGGAAGCAAAGAACCGTTGTTTAACAGAGCGACCGTTTGGTCTTTGTTGGTTTTTTATGCCTTTGCACTGCAGTGCATGAGCACGGTAGCGGCTACCAAGCAAGAAACACGTTCTTGGAAATGGCCGTTGATTCAGCTGTTATACCTCAGCGCATTGGCTTATTTAGCCAGTCTGGCGGTTTATCAATGGAGTCTTTGAGATCATCGTGGAGCAGGATTACCGGAACCAAAACAGCCTCGAACCGCTTATTAAGCCCCTAAGGGCCTATATGGGCGAAGAAGCCGCCGTATGGGTGGCACAGCTCTTGGTGGTTCACGGTGTTGAATTGGTAATAACGCGCGAGAGAAGCTCCAAATACGCAGACTATCGTCCGCCTTGGCGCCAAAAAGGACATGTAATCACGCTAAACGCGAACCTCCGTCCGCTTAGTTTTCTTTTAATTTTTTTGCACGAATACGCCCATCTTTTGAACTGGGTGGAAAGTGGACCAAGGGTACGCCCGCATGGTCCGGAATGGGCCGCCGCTTATGCGCGCCTTGTGAACGGCGCCATCCGTCGGGGCTTCTTTCCGGAACCCATGCACGGCCCCCTACGTCGGGCGATGCGTCAACCCCAAGTTTCTGGTTGTGCGCAACCGGAGCTTATGGAGTGGCTGCAACAGTTTGAGGGCAACGAAGAGGGTTGGCTAAACCTCGAAAAACTTGAACCCGGAACACGCTTTGAAACCAAAGCCGGCATGATTTTCGAGAAGGGTCCCAAAGGCCGAACGCGGTACCGTTGCCGTCGGATACCCGGCGGTGCGCTTTATGTTATTCACCAAAGTTTGTTGGTTCGTCCTTTGAATGAATCAACGAAGGCCCGCTAGGTTCTCGGATGCCAAGGTTCGTATCCGCGCCGAGGGGTGTCTGTTCAATTGTTCATAGAAAGCCAAACCTCTTTCTTTTTGATTCAAGCGCAGAATGGCTCGGTTGTAATCCTTGAGCCAATTGGGGTATTGCCTTAGAGAACGGGAATCACGAAGTTGCATAAGGCTTTTTTCGAGATAATTCAGGTTTTTTTCTTGACCGTACTCGGCATAAAAACCAAAGAGGGTCCCCACCATGCTGTTCTCGTTTTCAAGGGCTTTGGCAATTTCTGAGGCTTGGCCGGGATTGGCTTTGGCGATGGGGCGCAAGGCTGCTGCGGTTACCAAAAGGGACGAATCAGAAGCAATTTTTTGTTCCAACCAACCCGCGGGAAGCGCTTTGCCCGAATCCCCTGCTTCTATTAGTTTAAGCAAGGCTTTTTGACGGACCTGTGAGCGGAGATCCTTTTCGGCTGTACGCATTAGCAAACCATAAAGCAAAGGGTCTTGTTTCAGCAAGGACGCCGGAATGGCATCGGCGGCCATGCCGCGGATGACGGGCGAGGGATCCCGAAAAGCCCGTGCAATCAAATCTTGGTAGGTAACCGCATCGGTGGTTCGGTTGGGGTCGTTCCAGGCTCCCCAAAAACGTTGGGGGTTCTGAACAAGGGCTTCGAGGGCCCGTTTGCGATCGTAATAAAAGGGAGAGCCTCGAAATTGTTGGACAAACTCATCAAAGGTTCGGCCATCGTTGTATTCACACAACAAAATCCTCCCCAGGTTGTGCCCCGTCCATACCGGTCGGGGAAAATCAAAACGGAATTCCTGGACTTCTCGATCAAGAACGACGGTCCGAGCCACCGATGAATCAAAAAAATAAAACTCCAATTGAACGGGGAGTTGAAAATAACGTCCCGGTAGGGTGCTGTGCTTTTGGCGAAATTCGAAAACACATTGTTTACGAAGGCTATCATAACGGTAGTTCATATCAATGATGGGGTGGCCCTTTGACAAAAACCATTGGTTAAAAAAGACCTGCAAATCGCGTCCAGTTACCTCTTCACAAATCAAGCGAAAATCATGAATTTCAGCAGATTTAAAAGAAAAGCGGGTCAAATAAAGCCGGATCGATTCAAAGAACGCCCTGTCTCCGATTTCGTTCCGTAACATATGAAGAATACGGGCCCCTTTGGCATAACTGTGACGATCGAACATGTCTTCGTTGTTCTCGTAATAGTAGCGGATGAGATCAACCTGTTTGCGTTTGGATTCGGCCAAATAATCCCGAAGATTTCCTTCCAAAGCCGCATCGGCTTCTTCGGGCCCGTAGGCGTGTTCGTACCATAGGGGGGTTCCGTAGGTTGCAAAGGACTCGTTAAGGCTGAGGTTGCTCCAGCTTTCACAGGTTACCAAATCCCCGAACCAATGGTGGAACATTTCGTGGGCAACGGTTCCTTCGGCCGATCCGTCCACCAATTCTCTTTCGGAACGCTGCGCCCATTGCCCAAAGACCACAGCGCCGGTGTTTTCCATCGCCCCCGATACAAAATCCCTTACAGCGATTTGGTGATAGGAAGACCAGGGATAATCCACCCCTAGTTTTTGGGAATAATAAGTGAGCATGTCCTTGGTTCGGTGGAAGATCCGTTCGGCTTGTGGGGCGTAGCGGGGCTCTACATAATAGTGAACCGGAATGCTGCGCCAACGGTCTTTGACCACCGCAAAGCGACCCGCCGCAATCATAGCTAGGTAAGGGGCATGCGGCAAACGATGCTCCCAAACGTCGGTTCGTGTTCCGTCGGGGTTGAGGCGGGATGAGGTCATGAGTCCGTTCGATAACGTGACCATGGAGCTGTCCACCGTCAGAGAAATATGTTGGGTGGTTTTTTGGTTGGGCGCGTCGATAGTCGGAAACCAGCAGGAATTGTGGTCGGTTTCGCCTTGCGACCAGACTTGCATAGGCTTGTCAGGGACAGTGGAGTCAGGGCGGATGAAATAGAGCCCTTTTTCGCCTTGGATGGCTGCTGAGCCCGGACCCGCCTTCAAAGAATCCGGGGACGCGGTGTATTCCATGTTGATTTCAAAACGAGTACCGGCATCGAGCCGGCGGGGGAGGTTGAGGGTGATAACCTGCCCATCGTAGGTATAAAGAGGCTGGAAGGCTTGGGAGGAATCCGCGTTGAGGGTACGGAAGGAAAGTCGATGAATTTCAAAGCCTTGGGCATCAAGCTTCACTTGTTGTACCGGGTAAAAGCCCACCATCGCCTCGATCCAGGCCTTGCCTCTTAGTTGAGCGCTTTCAAAAAGGGGACGCAGTTCGAGCCGTGTGTGGATAAGACGAACATCCAGCGGCTTGGAGGCCCTGTACAGGGTCGTCCATGCCGGCTTAGCGGCGGAGTCTTTGGGGGCCTGAAGACCTGCATTGCCTGTTTCGAAGCGCGCAGGGCCAACGTTCTTGGTCAGAGGTCGGCAGGCGCTCCCAATGCAGGTCAAGAATAGCAAAAAGAGAAAAGGGGGCGAAGGCAAGGTCCGGGGGGTTCTCATGGTGGCGTTGGCGTTTATTTTCGCAAACTTATGCACCACGACAAGTTCTCCAACAAAGCCCAGATTCTTTGGGGTGATCAAACCATCCACGTTGCCTCGGATGCTATGGGTCAAGATTTTGGAGTAGAAAACAGGACTTACACCCCCGATATCTTGGAAAACGCTGCGGGTCGCCTGCATGTTTTGGTCAATGGGCGCTCCCTGCGCCTTCGATGCCTGGGTAGGGATTCGGAAGGAGTGGTTTTGGAATGCAACGGGCGCCGTTTCAAAGTGGGCATCAAGACCAAGCTGCAGCAAATGCTTGACAAAATGGGGGTTACGACTGTACACAGCCGAGGACCCGCCAAAGTTCAGGCCCCTATGCCCGGTTTGGTTCTTCGGGTTTTGGCCCAGGCAGGTGCTGTTGTGGCCCCCGGTGACCCATTAATTGTCTTGGAATCCATGAAAATGGAGAACACCCTTCGGGCCAGCGGGGCAGGTACGGTTGTTGAAATTCTTGTGCAGGCGGGTCAAGCCGTTGAAAAAGGCCAACTTTTGATTAAATTCGGTTAAAAAGCTTGTATATTTGCACTTGCATTGAAAACGGAGGGGGCGAAGGCCCCCTTTTTTGTTTTTAAGCAAATTGCCTTCCGTCCATGAAAGCCCAAGCTCCCCCCGTTTTATCCGGCGAAAAACCCCGCTCCGAGCTGCTCGCAGACCTCAAAGCCTCGATACAGACGCTGTTGGATGGGTATTTTGTTGACCAGGCATGGTTTGTGGTTGAAAGTCGATGGTCCAACGATGCCCGCAAGCTCACTGTGAATGTGGACGGCGACCAAGGCGTGACTATTGAGGTTTGTACCGGTCTTAACAGGGCCATTGGCGCCCTTTTGGACGAACACCCCTGGGACGCTCCGGTTTTGTTGGAGGTAGGTTCGCCCGGTGCCGACACCCCCTTTAACATGCCCCGGCAGTACGCACAACACAAAGGTCGTCGATTGCAGGTGACCACGCTGCTTGGAGAAATTTACGAAGGCAACCTACTCGAAACCAACCCAACAGGCTTTGAGTTGGAAACACCAACCGGTTTGAAACCCTTTACCTATGAAGCGGTTCGTCAATCCCGAGTCCTTCTCCCCTTTTGAAATTTTAAACCCAACTACCCGCTCAATATCTATTGTTATGCCTGTTAAAACCAAAACCCAGCCGTTAAATCAAAACCAGGTTTTGATCAGCTCCTTTTCGGAGTTTAAGGAATTCAAAAACATTGATCGCGCAACCATGATGCGCATCATGGAGGATGTTTTCCGCAGTATGGTCAAGCGCAAATTTGGCACCGACGAAAATTTTGACATTATTTTAAACACCGAAAAAGGGGATCTTGAAATTTGGAGAAACCGCGAAATTGTTGAGGATGATTCGGAAGAGCTCGGACAACCGGATAAAATTTCGTTGACCGAAGCTCAAACGATTGAGCCCGACTTTGAAGTGGGCGAAGAAGTTTCGGATGAAATCAAATTGGATGACTTTGGTCGTCGCGCGGTATTGGCCGCGAGGCAAACCCTGGTCCAAAGGGTTTTGGAGCTAGAAAAAGATAATATTTACAAAAAATACAAAGACCGTGTTGGGGACATTATCACCGGCGAGGTTTACCAAATTTGGAAAAAAGAAATTCTGGTTCTGGACGACGAAGGAAATGAATTAATCCTTCCCAAGAACGAGCAGATTCCCAGCGATTTCTATAAAAAAGGGGATACCCTCAAAGCGGTTATTCTTCGCGTCGAAATGCAAAACATAACACCGCGTATTGTAATCTCCCGGACGGATCCGGCCTTTTTGGCGCGGCTTATGGAAATGGAGGTCCCCGAAATTTTTGATGGCTTGATTACCATCCGAAGTATTGTGCGCGAACCGGGTGAACGCGCCAAGGTAGCGGTCGAAAGTTACGATGATCGTATTGACCCAGTCGGCGCTTGCGTTGGTATGAAAGGATCGCGGATACATGGGATTGTCCGTGAATTGCGCAACGAGAGTATCGATGTAATCAACTTTACCAACAACCTTGAACTCTTTATCCAACGAGCCCTGAGCCCAGCCCGGGTGGTGAGCCTTGAAATCAACAAGGACACCAACAAGGTCAACGTTTTTCTCAAGCCCGATCAGGTTTCTTTGGCGATTGGCAAAGGCGGGCATAATATCCGGTTGGCAGCCAAATTGACCGGTTTTGAAATCGATGTGTTCCGGGACGTTCAAGACGACGACTCCGACGTTGATCTTGATGAATTTGCAGATGAAATCGATGGTTGGGTTCTCGATGAGCTCAAAGCCCTCGGTTGCGATACCGCCAAGTCGGTCCTCAAAATCAGTCTCGAAGAATTGGTCCGCCGCACCGAACTTGAAGAAGAAACAGCGGCACAGGTTTTGGCTATCTTACGGTCAGAGTTTGAATAAACTGCGTTTGGACCTCCCTTTCAGCCGACTCAAAACCAGCAACCCTTACCCCTAAAGCCCCAACATAGAATGTCCGAAGGCACCGTTCGCGTCAAAAAAGCGGCAACCGAGTTTAACATCAGCGTACAGCACCTGGTGGAACATCTTGCCTCCAAGGGATTTAGCGTTGAATCCAACCCCAACGCCAAGATCTCGGAGGAAATGTACCAAATGCTCCTGCGCGATTTTGGACAGGACAAGAAATTTAAGGAGCAAGCCTCGCAGATTCATATCGGCAAATCCGGGAAGGAAGATGTTGTCCTGGATCAAAAAGCCGTAAGCCAATCCCCCAAAGCCAGAGCGGACCAAAAAGAGGTGTTAATCAAAGGCATGAGCCATGCTGTGGCCGCGCCAACCACCAAAACGGCGACCAAAACACCCGCCAAGCCATCCGCTCCCCCCCAAGAACCCGCCGTTCCGGAACCAATTTCCGAAACCCCGGCCGTACCAACGGCGCCCAAAAATCTCGAAGTCCCTGCCGCACCCGTTGTGGTTGTAGAGGGTAAAGCCGAGGCTGTTCCTAGAATCAAGGTGATGGGTAAAATTGATTTGAGCAGCACCGATACCGGTAAAGGCCCCAAGAAATTGCGGAAAAAAGAAGAAGCCCCGGCGACCGAAGTTCCTGTGCCGGAAGCAAGTCCCGAAATCCGCGCAAAGTCCCCGAGCAAAGCCCCGAAAAATGCCCCGGAAGTTGAGGGAACAGCGCCCGCTGCAACCGAAACAACAGGAAAAGAAGGGAACGGCGCTGAATTAACCGAAGCGAACCCTGCAGCAGCCATCCCGGTTGATGAATTGATACGGGCCAAAGCAGACCGCTTGCAGGGAACCACGGTTTTGGGTAAGATCGATGTTACCCAATTTGAAAAACGCAAGCCCGTTGCCAGCTCAGCCGCCGATCAGGTGGGCAAGCGCAAGCGCAAACGGGTTGATGGCACCACCCCAGGCCCCGGAGCCACTGCCGACCCCAATCAAAGACCCAGCGTTAGCGGTGTGGGATCGGTATCCGCTCGTCCTCCAAGAGGGCGGACCGGGGAAGTTGCGGGTCGGCGCGGTGCAGGCCCAACCGGTCCCAAAGCCGAGTTGACCGAAAAAGAAATACAGGATCAAATTAAAGCAACCTTGGCCCGCCTTCAAGGCGGTAAAGGGACCAATACCCGATCCAAGTTCAAGAAACAAATGCGTCGCCTGGAAGGCGAAGAAAGCAACAGTCAAGACAACAACAAAGACAACAGAGGCGGGAAAACCAAACTGCAACTCACCGAATTTATCACCACCGGGGAATTGGCGGGCTTAATGGATGTTGCTGTTGGTGAGGTGATTATGAAGTGCTTTGCCTTGGGGATCGTTGTAACCATCAACCAACGCCTGGACGCCGAAACCATTGTCGTCGTCGCGGATGAGTTTGGATACGATGTCAGCTTTATATCCGCGGCAGCCGATGAACCTATGTTAGAGGAGGCCGATAATCCTGACAATATGCAGGAACGCGCGCCCATTGTTACGATCATGGGTCACGTTGACCACGGTAAAACATCCTTGCTTGATTATATCCGCAAAGCCAATGTGATTGCCGGTGAAGCAGGGGGTATTACGCAGCATATCGGCGCTTACGAAGTCACGCTTCCCAACAACAAACGCATCACTTTCTTGGACACCCCTGGTCACGAAGCCTTTACGGCCATGCGTGCCCGTGGTGCCAAAGTCACCGATATCGTGGTTATTGTGATTGCTGCCGATGATAAAGTCATGCCTCAGACCAAGGAGGCCATCAGCCACGCCCAAGCGGCCGGTGTTCCGATGATTTTTGCAATTAACAAGATTGACCGACCAGAGGCCAACGCCGAAAAAATACGAGAGCAGTTGTCAGCCATGAATATTTTGGTTGAAAGCTGGGGTGGAAAATACCAAGACCAGGAAATTTCAGCCAAAAAGGGTTTGAATGTCGAATTACTCCTCGAAAAAATCCTTTTGGAGGCTGAAGTTCTGGAGCTCAAGGCCGATCCCGACAAAAGAGCCGTTGGAACCATTATCGAAGCGTCTTTGGACAAAGGGCGCGGAGTCGTTGCCACGGTGCTCATTGAATCCGGGACCTTGCAGGCCGGTGATCCGATTTTGGCAGGAGCTCATTATGGACGCGTCAAGGTTTTGCAAAACGAAAGGGGCCAAAAAGTTTCCAAGGTCGGGCCTGCACAACCGGTTCAAATTTTGGGTTTTGCCACTGCCCCCACCGCCGGCGAGCGTTTTTATGTGGCCGAGAGCGAATCTTCTGCCCGAGAAATCAGCAACAAGCGTCAGCAACTAATGCGGGAGCAAGGAATGCGTACCCGCAAGCACATTACCCTTGATGAAATTGGAAGACGCTTGGCGATTGGTAATTTCAAAGAACTTAACCTGATTGTTAAAGGCGATGTGGATGGCTCGGTGGAAGCCTTGAGCGATTCGCTCTTGCAATTGTCAACCAAGCAGATTCAAGTCAATGTGGTGCATAAGGGTGTTGGTCAGATTACGGAATCGGATATCATGTTGGCTTCGGCCTCCGACGCCATTATTGTTGGTTTCCAGGTTCGTCCATTGGCATCGGTCCGGCGTTTGGCGGAACAGGAAGAAATTGATATCCGTACGTACTCCATCATTTACGACGCTATTGACGAAATCAAAAGCGCCATGGAAGGCATGTTGGCTCCAACCTTCGAAGAAAAGGTCGTTGCCAATGTCGAAATCCGCGAGGTGTTCAAAATCACCAAGGTGGGCACTGTGGCAGGCTGTATGGTTTTGGATGGCAAAATCAACCGCAATACCAAAGTCCGTGTGCTTCGGGATGGGGTTGTGATTTATACGGGAGAACTGGCTTCTCTTAAGCGGTTTAAAGAGGATGTCAAAGAAGTGGCAACCGGTTACGAATGCGGTCTTAATATCCAAAACTTTAACGATATCAAGGTCGGCGACCTCATCGAGGGTTACGAACGGATTGAGGTCAAAGCCAAGCTTTAACGAGGCCAACATTTATGTGGTCCCTGGGGCCTTTGTTTTGGGTTGAAATTGGGGCGTCCTTGCTGGGTATTTTGGGCGTTTGGGATTTGGGAGGCGGTCGTCGCCGGGGCTATATCAGCGGAATTTTGAGCACATCGGTCTATGTTGCTCTCTGTTCAATTCATGGAATTTATGCCGATGCCGTAATCAATGCATGGTATACGCTTATGGGCTTTGTGGGTTGGTTTGCCTGGGGTCAGCGAAAGGACGCAGGTGTAATTGTAGCCGTACGTCCGATGGGTACAAAAGGTTTTTGGGTCGGAATAGGATACGGTCTCTTGGCTTGGTTTGTTTTTTGGGGTTTGTTACGCTATTATACCGACAGCACAGTGGTTGTTTGGGATGCCACCACGTCGGCCTTGGCGATTACCGCGATGTTGTGGATGGCTGCCGGTTATACCTGGAATTGGCCGTTGTGGTTAATAATCAATGTTTTGTCTGTAGGTCTTTACCTGCACAAAGGCATGGTTCCTACGGCAGGACAGTACCTGGTTTTTGGATTTTTGGCTCTTAGGGGTTGGTGGATTTGGTCCCGGGCCGGGTTGGCTTTGAACAAAGCGAAAGACGAGCCCTTACTTTTGTAACAACAAGTAGACTGAAGTGGTCAGAAAGTCCCTGACAACCGGTAAGGACCGAAGAATTGGAATTTGTTGGCGGGTCTTCATTCCGAATTTGTAGGCGTAAATGGGGTTGATCAGGTAATGGGTTTCGCGCAAAATGGGCATGCCGCAATTTGCCGTTATTCGGTACATTCGTTGGATTCCAATTCCGCAATCATAAATAGATAACAATTCATTACGGGTCTCCTCGCTTTGACGCGTGATTCGAAGCAAGGCATCGTAAGCTGAACGAGGCAGAAGGTGGATCCACGGAAATTTTTGAATCCATCCGTCCGCAATTTGTTGATGCCCCCCAAAAGGCATGGTCCAAGGCGGCCACCCAATAAAAAGTAAACCATTGGTTTTGAGGAATTTCTGCATTTGCTTAAGGGCTCGTGGCTGGTCGGGTAGGTGTTCGATGACATCCTTGAGTACGATCAAATCAAAACGCCCCGTAAACTCCTTTTCGATGGCTGGGTTGTAGATGTCCTCACCCCTCAGGTCCATGCGGCCCGATGCAATATGCTGGCCCATACGCTGTCGGCCAAATTCAATTTTCTGAAGGTTTAAGTCAATGCCGGTTCCTATGCAGCCCGCTTCGACGAAAGGCAGTAGGTTGCCTCCTTCGCCACAACCCAATTCCAAGACCTCCATGTTCTCCCAGCCTTTCCGTGAAGAATCCAGCGCTTGCAAACCTTCCAAACAAAAGGGCATGATGCTATCGCGGGCATTGCGGGCCAAGAAGTCTAGGTAAAATTCGTGGTTATGATGGAAATCGTAAGGCATAATGTTATGCAATAAAAGCAGGTTACCAAAAATTCCAATTAAATACCTCCCAGCAAGGACCGTAGCGATTGCCCAAGGAGGTACAGCCCGGATAGCCCGAAAACAAGCCCGGTTCCGAGGTGTATTCTTCTCATTATAAGCGGAGTAAGCCAGCGTTTGAGGCGGTGGGCCGTAAAGGAAATGGCTGTTTCGGTGCCCAGAACACTGAGGATAATTCCTCCAAAGAAATTCATGCTTTGGTAAACATTGTAGTCCAGCACTTGGGATGTGTAGGTGATGATGGCCAACCAAGAAATCCAATTGGTTGGGTTAAGAAAATTGAGGCTGAACCCCATTCCCAGGTACAACCAAGGTGTTTTGTGGCCGGTGCTTTGGTAAGAGGCGCGGGATTTTCGGAGAATATTGTTAAGCGCCATTCCTAACAAAAGCAAACCCCCGATGATTTGAGCCGGAAGTCGAAAATTGATTTCAGACGGTAATAAGTTTTCGACCCCGGAGAATGCAATGATTAGCAATAGAATATCAGCAACGACAACCCCCAGGGTTAACATAAAGCCAACAAACCTTCCGTGTTCAATACTATTTTGAATAACCGAAAACATCACCGGGCCCAGGCTAAGGCAAAAGGGAATTCCGATGAGCAGCCCTTCGAGGATGGTTTGGAAATAAAACCAACGCTCACCCATGCCGCAGGGATTGGAAAAAAGATGTCATGAGGCTGCTACATTCATCGTGCAGGAGGCCCATGGACCAAAGGGTTTTGGGGTGCAAAAGGGAACCGTGGAGGGTATAGCCCCGTTTGGGGTCCGATGCCCCGGCTACAACGCGCCCGATTTGACTCCAAAACAAGGCGCCAGCGCACATGACGCAGGGTTCCAGCGTTACATACAGGGTGCATTCGTTCAGGTATTTGGAACTTAGGTGGTTTGTTGCTGCGGTGATCGCCTCCATTTCGGCATGGGCGGTGGGGTCGTTGAGCTGCTCGCAGCGGTTATGACCGCGCGCTATGATTTTGTTATCGTGGACGATGACCGCCCCCACCGGGATTTCACCCATCCGGTAGGCCTGTCGGGCCAGGCGCAGAGCCTGTTCCATGTAATATTCGTCGCCTTCGGGACCGAGCATTCACCAAAGATAGGCCCGAGGTCCACGCGCGAAGAAGCGCTGTGGGCGCGAAAGTTCTATTTTTGTGCCCTATACTCTCGCTTTTATGCTACGAACTCACCGCTGTGACGAATTGAACCTGGCCCATGCGGGTCAACAAGCAACCCTCTGCGGTTGGGTTAGCAAAATCCGGGACAAAGGGGGCCTGATCTGGGTTGACCTGCGGGATCGTTACGGTTTGACCCAGTTGGTTGCCGAAGAAGGCACAACGGCGCCAGAGGTTTTGGAAGGAATGCGTTCCCTCGGCAGAGAATTTGTTCTACGTGCCACGGGAATCGTGGTCGAACGTTATAACAAAAACCCCAACCTTAGCACCGGCGATATCGAGGTTCGTGTGGCGGATTTACAAATCCTGAATGCTTCGGCGTTGCCGCCTTTTTTGATTGAAGATGATACCGACGGCGGCGAAGATTTGCGTATGCAATACCGCTACCTTGATATACGCCGCAACCCCGTTCGTTCGAAGTTGGAACTGCGGCATCGCATGGCCCAGGAGGTACGTAAATATCTTGATGGTCAGTCTTTTATAGAGGTAGAGACCCCGGTGCTGATCAAGACAACCCCCGAAGGGGCCCGGGACTTTGTGGTACCATCCCGCATGCATCCCGGACAATTTTATGCCTTGCCGCAATCTCCACAGACCTTCAAACAATTGTTAATGGTCGGGGGATTGGATCGGTATTTTCAGATTGTTAAATGCTTTCGCGACGAAGATTTGCGCGCCGATCGGCAACCTGAATTCACGCAAATCGATTGTGAAATGTCCTTTGTGGAGCGGTCCGATATCTTGGCCATGTTTGAAGGACTCTTTCGCCATTTGTTTCAACAGGTCAAAGGTTTGGATATTGGTGAAATCCCGGTGATGACCTATGCTGATGCGATGCTGCTTTATGGGAACGACAAGCCCGATTTGCGTTGGACAGCGCCCTTGGTGACCCTCAAGGGAGGCCAAGCCTACGGCGCAAGTCCCTTTCCGGGACCCGGGGTGAAAGGGGTAGGTTTTGGGGTTTTTGAGGAGGCCGAAGCAGTGATTGGGGTGCCGGTACCCGGAGGTGCTGGTTGGACCCGCAAAGAATTGGACGCTTTGACCGAATGGGTTAAAAGGCCGCAAATCGGCATGAAGGGCATGGTATGGTTGCGCTGCGAGGTAGGGGATGCGACCTATCGATCTTCGGTGGACAAGTTTTACGGAGCGGACCATTTGAAGGCTTGGATGGATGCCGCGGGGCTGGGGAGCGGTGATTTGATGCTGGTTTTGGCCGGCCCCGAGGCCTTGACTCGCAAAGCGGCGGCCGAGCTCCGTCTCGAAATCGGGACCCGTTTGGGATTTCGTTCACCCGAACAGTACCGGGCCTTGTGGGTGGTGGATTTTCCCTTGTTGGATTGGGACGAGGAGAGCGGTCGGTGGGTCGCCATGCACCATCCGTTTACTTCGCCCTTGCCAGAAGATATGGAGTTGATGCAAAACCATCCGGGCCGCGTCCGCGCCAATGCCTACGATATGGTTTTGAACGGGACCGAAATTGGAGGCGGGTCCATTCGTATTCACGACAAAGCGTTGCAAGCCAGGCTTTTTGAGCTACTCGGCTTTGGGGCCGAAGAGGCCCAGGCCAAGTTTGGCTTTTTGCTCAAAGCCTTTGAATACGGAGCCCCACCGCACGGTGGCATCGCATTTGGATTTGATCGCCTCTGTGCCTTGTTTGGTGGACAGGAAAGCATCCGGGATTTCATTGCCTTCCCCAAGAACAACGCAGGCCGGGATGTGATGATAGACGCTCCTTCGGGGATTGACGAGGTTCAGCGCAAGGAGCTGGGACTTCCGTAAAGGAGGCGGACCCGTTGCAGATCTTCGTTGTTATCAACCCCGGAGGGCAGGGGCTCTGGAAGCCGTAACATTTTGATGGGTATGCCGTTGTGCAAAAAGCGTAGCTGCTCTAATTTTTCAGATTCTTCGGAAGGGGCGGGTCGGAGTCGGGTAAATTCCAGAAGACGCTCGGGGCGGTAAGCATAGAGT
>Ga0214923_10001613_pt1 | contig 31876 bp, 25 predicted proteins | sample LL1510_MetaG_FD_177993 | JGI IMG/M metagenome (GOLD analysis project Ga0214923, IMG submission 177993) | Freshwater microbial communities from Lake Lanier, Atlanta, Georgia, United States - LL-1510 | ecosystem: Environmental > Aquatic > Freshwater > Lake | place: USA: Georgia | collected...
TGCGCCCACGGAGCAGGCCGAGTTTTAGCGCACCAGGAACCTTATTCATTTTCGCCACCGATCATCTCTAAATAAATATCTTCCAGTGATGGGCGGGTAACGGTAAGTTCTGGAATCTCTCCGTTAAATTCCGCCGCCAATTTAACTACTAGTTCTGTTGGGTTATCACTAATTTGAGATTGGATTCCATTTGGCCCAGCCCATTGCACCGTTGCTTTTGCAGTACTTCGGCCACCAAGTAGCGCAGGAGTCGATACCTCAATAATTTTTCCGGCGGTTATTACGGCAACTCGATCTGCTAAAGCTTCAGCTTCATCGAGATAGTGCGTTGTTAATAAGATTGTGGTCCCACCGGCTTTCAGATCGCGAATCAGCGACCAGAAGGCGCGACGAGCTTCGGGGTCGAAACCAGTAGTTGGTTCGTCTAGGAAGAGCAATTCCGGGTTTCCAATAATTCCAAGGGCAACATCTAAGCGTCGACGTTGGCCGCCGGATAGATCTAAAACCAGAGCATCGCGTTTATCGGTTAGCCCAACGGCATCAATTACTTGATCGACATCGCGCGGATTGGCATAAAAAGCGCTGAAATGCTTAACCAACTCTCGCACCTTAAATGAGCCGGAATCAGAGGTACTCTGCAGAACGATGCCAATGCGATTGCGCCATTTGCGGCTAGCTTCACCTTTGGTGGCTGGGTCGAAACCTAGAACGCTGACTGAACCGCTATTTCGGTCACGAAAACCAGCCAAAATCTCGACAGTGGTGGTCTTTCCAGCACCATTTGGCCCTAATAAAGCGAAGATCTCACCAGATTCAATCGCTAAATCAATACCAGCAACTGCAGTGAAGTTGTCATAAGACTTTGCGAGACCAGAGACTTCAATAACCTTCATGGCGCCAGCCTGTCACATGATGGTAAAAAATGCGAGAAAATGAACCATGAGCCCGCGCCGCAACTACCCCAAAGGGAAGCGACCCAAAGATGCTGAGCGCGAGATTAATACTTCCAATGAAAGTATTGAGGAACACAGCGATGGCACTTATCGCGTTAGGAAATTAACCGGATCCTCCTCAAATAAACCATATCGCTGTCCTGGTTGCGATCAAATAATTCCAATGGCAACCCCACATATCGTTGCTTGGTTGGAATTTGATGAAGAGTCTCGCCGACATTGGCACACACCATGTTGGGCAAAGAAAAATAATCGTGGCCCACGTACTGAACGCACGCGAAACTCTCCCAGATACTAGAAAAAAGTTTTAAGCTTATTTAACCTAAGCGACCTTTTAGAATTTTAATTGCCCGCACAATTAATTTATCGCTGAAATAGGAACGATTAAAGCTAGTAAATACCAAAGGTATTTGGAAGCGAGCACGGACAACGGTACGCGGGTAAGTAAATTCGAGAATTCCTTCGGGGCCATGGATACGACCGTAACCACTATCTTTCACGCCACCGAAAGGTACAGATGCAATCGCGGCAAATGAAATTGTTGAGTTAACTGCAACCATTCCGCAATATAGTTGTGAGGCGATCTTCTTGCCTTGTCGCTTCGACCAAACCGATGCGCCCAGGCCATATTTGCTGGCATTTGCCAACCGAATTGCATGCTCAATGGAATGAAACCGGTTAATGATTATTATCGGACCGAAAGTTTCTTCGGTCATGGCAACTGCATCTTCTGGAACATCAACTAAAACGACTGGCTGCACATATGGGGGCTGCACCGACTTCTTGCCGCCCAAAAGCGCTTTACCGCCACGTTTTAACGCATCTGCGATATGTGCGGAAATGATTTCGAGCTGTTCGGGCATAGTCGCTGGGCCATAATTTCCAGCACCTGGAGCCCCGGCCGTGATTTTCTCAGCTTCGGCAACGAAGAGTTCAATAAATTTATCCGCGATTTTTTCATCGACATAAACGCGCTCGGCACCGATACAGGTTTGTCCGGCATTACTCATCGCCGACCACAAAGTATTTTCAACTGCGGCTTTCAAGTTGGCATCTTCAGCCACAATTACCGGATCTTTACCGCCGCATTCCAGAACTACTGGGATCATATTTGCCGCACATGTAGCCGCAACTAATTTGGCAGTTTTAGTAGAGCCAGTAAAGGCCAGCTTATTAATTTCACTTTCACATAAGAATTTTCCAGTTTCACCAAAACCAGTTATAACTTGGAAGATATCTTCACTTGGTGCAACTTGGGCAAATGAATCGGCAAGCCAAACACCAACTGCTGGCGTTAATTCACTTGGTTTAAAAACAACTGTGTTTCCGGCAGCGAGTGCATAAGTGACTGAACCTAGGGGAGTAAAGATTGGATAATTCCATGGTCCAATTACTCCAACAACGCCAACTGGTGAATGTTCAACCTGGGCTGACATATTTGCCATTATTGCTCCAGGCGAACGATGTTCTGAACTCATTACAAATTCAGCGTTGCGAGCGGCCCAACCAATGTGATTAATTGCTAAAGCTGCTTCTAACTTGGCATCACTAACTGGCTTGCCAGTTTCATCTGAGATCAATTCAGCTATTTCATCAATTTGATTAAGTAAGTACTTGCTCCAGTTGAGCAAAACTTTCTTACGACCCTTAAAACCTAGGTTTTGCCATTGATAGAGCGCTTCATGGGCAGACTCAACTACCATCGATACTGTCTCTTTATTATCGACAGGAAAGGTAGCAATCACTTCACCTGATACTGGATTGATTGAATCAAAGGTCTTTTTACGTGATGTGGCCATAGTGGCAAAGATACACTTGCCTTATGGCCGAACCAATTCGCCCCAGCACAGTATTACCGGCTAATCGCAACGCTTTTACATTGACTACCGCCGATGATGAAACTCTTGTGGGCGAGGTCGCTAATCCGATTAGTAACCCCACCGGCGCAATTCTTTGCTTGCACCCATTACCAACTGCTGGCGGCATGATGGATAGTCATGTATATAAGAAAGCAGCTAATCGGCTACCAGCCATGGCCGGAATTACTGTGGTTCGCTTCAATACCCGCGGAACTACTAGCGCGGACGGAACCAGCACCGGAACTTTTGATAACGGTGTCGCTGAAAAATATGATGTTGAAGCAGCGCTTTCATATTGCTTAGATACTTTGAATCTTGAGAATCTTTGGGTTGTCGGTTGGTCTTTCGGAACTGACTTAGCACTTCGTCATGCTAAAGATCCTCGACATAAAGGATTAATTTTATTGAGCCCCCCACTTCGTACATCAGAAGAAAGCGATTTGCAATATTGGAGCGGTGATGGGCGAGCAGTATTTACCATCGTTCCAGAGTTAGATGATTATCTGCAGCCACTTGAGGCCGCAAAACGATTTGCGGTTATCAAGAACCATCAGATGATTGCTGTTGATGGAGCAAAGCACTTATGGGTTGGCGAACCAGCGGTTTATCGAGTCTTAAGTGAGATAACTAAGATTGTTGCACCAAATAGATTGCCGCTACTAACCGAGATTTAAGCGCCATCTGTTCTTGGAAAAACTACCTCATCTAGAATCAAAATAATCGCCGCGGCTACTGGTACTGCAAGTAAGCCACCGATTAAACCCAGAAGGGATGAGCCAATCAGCGCCGAAATAATCGTGACCGCACCCGGCACCGAAAGCGTTTTCTTCATGATTCGTGGGGTGATTAGGTAATTTTCAACTTGCACGTAGAGCACGTATGCCAGGAAGGCGATGATTCCAATGGTTATTGATTGAGTTAGAGCTACCAAAGTAACGATGCTGCAACCAATGAAGTGGCCAATTAGCGGGATTAATCCGCAGACAAATACCGTCATCGCAAGTGCAATGGGCGAAGGAATACCAAGTGCTAACGATAAAAAGAAGGTGAATGCGCCAGCTAAGAAGGCAATAGTTACTTGACTGCTAACAAAAGAACCCACGCGTGCAATGATCGCTTCAGTCAAGGCGCCAATACGTGGGCGACGTGAAGCTGGCACCATGCGAAGCCCAAGGTTGATCATCTGAGGAAGTGAAGTTAAGAAGTAAAGCGTTAGCACCAGGATTGTTAACGCTGAAAATGTTCCAGAGAGAACCGATTTGCCAACACCAACTACGCCACCGAAAGTGGTTAGAAGAAGTTTGCCATCAGATGTGCGTGAAGAAATTTCACGCTGCAAAGTATCGAGTAATCCATATTGCTCATTCAAACGAGTGAAAAGTGAATTGGATTTCAAGTCTTGAATCAAAGTTGGGGCTTGAGTTATCAGATGTGAACCTTGTGAAATTACTGGTGGCACAACGATTAAAGCGAAGAAAATAACAAAGAGAATTACCGAAATAAATATGGCGGTAACTGCATTGGTGCGCGATAAACCACGACGGCGAAGCGCTTCAACAGCTGGATTTAAGCCAGTTGCCAGAAATAGGGCAATTAAAATTAGAACAAAAATCTGCGAAGCACTCGCAAGAGCTCTCATCAGCACAAATGCAGAGAGGGCACCGATTGTTGCAACAAAACCAAAGTAAAATGGGTGTGATCTGTTAAGTGGATCACCCGGAACACCCATATCTGTATTAATTACCTTAGGATCGCCAGCAACAACTTTTCTAATTCGCTTACTTATCGCCATGAGTTCAATTCTAATTGCCTAAGATGAGCCCATGACTCTACGAATCACTGGCTTCGGCGAAGAGATCTCCGCAATCGCTGGCCTTTCGTGGGATCGACCACTTGAAGAATGGCCGGAAGATCCTGCCCTGGCCGAGAAACGCGGTATTTCGCGCCACGTTGTGCGCTTAATTCGAGTTAGTGAAGAGCCCGAAGCCGAGGTTTATGCGGTCAAAGAGACGGTTTCGGAATTCGCAAATCGTGAATATGCCGCACTTCGACAGTTGCGCACCTTAAATGCGCCAAGCGTTGATCCAATCGCAGTTGTCGAGGGCCGCAAAGATATTAATGGCGAAGATTTGCCCTGTGTTTTAGCAACGCGTTTCTTACCTTATTCACTTCCATACCGAGTTCTATTATCTGGTTCAGTTACAGCTCATGACATTTTAAATATGGCGAATGCGTTAGCGCTACTCCTAGTTCGCTTGCATTTACTTGGCTTCTGGTGGGGTGATTGTTCACTCTCAAATACCTTATTCCGCCGCGATGCTGACGGTTTTGCAGCTTATCTAGTCGACGCCGAAACAGGCGAGTTTCAAAAATCGCTGAGTGATGGTCAACGTGAGCATGATTTAGAGATTGCTCATTTTAATGTTGCAGCCGAATTAGAAGACTTAGCGCTATCTGGCGTTCTATACCCAGGCATGGATCCAGTACGTGCAAGTGATGCAGTTATGAAACGTTACCGGCGGCTTTGGGCAGCTCTTCGTGATCCGCAATCACTCGATCCAACTGATCGACGGGCAGTTGAACGTGCAATGCGGCAGTTGCATGATCTAGGGTTTGCGGTTGAAGAAGTTTCGATTGCTATTGATGGCGATAATAAAGTTTTAAAGTTCCAACCAAAATTAGTGGCTGCTGGGTATCACACAAATCGGCTACGCGAATTGATGGGACTTGAAACCGAAGAGCTACAAGCTAAACGCATCTTGGCTTCCTTTGATAGATATCGCGCTCGTGAAAGTAATAACGAAATCACAATTAATGAATCAGCCTTTAAATGGCTTACCGACATTTTCAATCCCATTGTTAATTCAGTTCCAGCTGAACATATTGGTCGAGTTGAACCAGCTCAACTTTTCCATGAGGTTCTTGAGCACCGCTGGTACTTGAGTGAGGCTGCGGGCCACGATGTAGGACTTGATTTTGCCTCAAAGAGCTATATTTCTGAGGTTTTGCCCTATCGCCGCGATTCTGGCATTGAGACAGTGGAATGATTAACCAATGAGTTTGCCGCCAAATTTCGGTCGTGCTGTCGATTTGAGCTCTTTGACTAAACCGGCCCAAGCCACAAATGCGATAGCGGCTAATTATGAAATCACCGCCGAAAACTTTGCGACTAAAGCGGTAGAACTTTCCCGCACCAAGCCAGTGATTTTATTGGTCTGGTCTCCACGCAGCCCGGAATCTATGGCAACTCTGGAATTAATCGGCAAACTTGAAACTCAAGCTAATGGTACTTGGGTGCTCGGCAGCATTAATGCCGATGCGCAACCACACGTTGCCCAAGCTCTCCAGACCAAGAGCGTGCCGTATGCAGTGGCATTGATTGCCGAACAACCAGTTCCGCTCTTTGATCAAAGTTATCCTGAAGCACAAATCAAGATGGTGATCGACAAAGTTTTAACCTTAGCTGCCGAACAAGGAATCGGTAGTGCGCCAGTTGAAACAATAGAGCCGGAAGAAGACGAGGCTCTTGCAGCCCTAGAGGCAGGTCAGTACGAAGTCGCCCGAGTTGCCTATCAAAAATTACTTGCTCGCAAACCAAGTGATGCTCTTGCCAAATTAGGTTTGGCTCAAACTGAGTTATTAATCCGCACTGAAAAATTAGAAGCAAAATTAGTAACCGCACTAGCTGCATCAGAGCCTGATAATGTAAAGGCGCAAATAGATTGTGCAGATCTGGAAGTAATTAGTGGCGATCTGGATGCCGCTTTTAGTCGCTTACTAGATTGTGTCCGTAAATTTACCGGCAGCGATAAAACGGCTGCAAAAGATCACTTACTTGGTTTATTCCAATTAGTTGACCCAGCCGATCCGCGTCTAAAAGTTGCACGTACAGCGTTGGCGAGTGCCCTCTTTTGACGATTAATAAAAAAGAGATAACTCCAGAAATTGAGTTCAGGATTTTAGTCAAACTCTTCTTTCTCTTTGGCTTTGGCATAATGTCCTGGATTCCGAGATTCCCAGATTTTAAAGAGCGGTTAGGCCTCACAAATGGCCAATTTGGCTCAGTTATCAGCCTAGGAAATGTGGGCGCATTTATTAGCCTCCTAACAGTTGGCCATATTGTCCACAAATTAGGCAGTTATAAAGTACTAATTGCAAGTACTTGTTTGCTCTATTTCGGTTTAGCCCTTATTTCAAATACCTCTTCCAGCCTCATCTTCATCCCAGCTGTTATTTTAGCGGGCTTTTCTAGCTCTGCTTTTCATATCTCGGTAAATAGCCAAGCCTTTGATAGCCAGACCAGAATCACTAAGCCGATCATTGTTAAGTTACATGGCATCTGGACACTAGGCGCAGTGAGTACCGGTTTGCTCTCTGGTTTATTAATTAGTCGCATATCTGCTTCTTTTCAACTTAACTTAATTTACATTCTGGTATTTATTTTAAAAATTAGATATATAAATATGATCCGGCTGGTTGCATTGCCACCACAATCAGAAGATGATCAATTCTCCATTGCTCGAGTTTTTAGGACCTTACGCTTTGATCGCCTAATTGCCGGCGGAATGATCTGCGCCATATTTATCGAAATCTCAATGGGTGATTGGTCGACAATTTTTGGCCGTGAGTACTTAGGAATTAAAGGCGGACTAATTACTCTTCCCTATATTTTATTTATGAGTGCGATGATCGCTGGGCGATTTAACATCTCGCGCATTCTAAGAGTAATGCCCATAAATCAAGCTGCCAATATTGGTTCGGTAACTGGCGGTGCATTTTTTCTAATTGGGGTTTTTGCTTCCATCGTCTTAGGTGATTCTCATAAATATTTAGCTTTTGGATTGTTTGCACTTGGCTGCTTCATAGCTGGTTTGGGCACCTCTTTTGTAACGCCAAGTTTCTTCAATGCAGCAAGTGCGCGAAGTCCGTTTCCAAGTGCGGTAGTAATAGGCCAAATTGGTTTGATTAATAATTTATTGATTTTCGGAGGTAAGTGGGTTATTGCGTGGACCGCTCAATTCACATCGCTTGCCGTTGCGCTATTGATTCCAGCAGTGATGGCTCTGTCGGTGCCGCTATTTTCCAAAGCGCTATTAAGTGGAAATGCCAAAGGTGAGGCTATTTCTGAGGCTAGTTAGCGGCTAAAACCAGCCAGATTGAGGCTAGCGGAGCCACTCGTAAAGTAATCACTAAATCTGAACCTTCGGCTATTTCTATGGGTTGATTAATAACGCCACTTCCACCGTATGCCAGGTCATCAGTATTTATCGCCTCATGCCAAGTTCCGGCTTTAGGCATTGGCAATCGATAGTGCTCGTGTGGCACTGGTGAAAAGTTGGTTATGCAAACTAGTGGGTTTCCCGCATCATCCCAACGAGTAAATGACAGGACATTACTAGCTGCATCATTTCCAACCAACCATGAGAAGCCTTCGGGCGTGGTGTCTTTTTGAAAGAGCGCAGGAGTTGATTTGTAGATCCGATTTAAATTAGCAATTGCTTTTGTGACACCGCTATGTTCGGCATACTGAGTTAAATGCCATTGCAAACCGGCAGACTCGCTCCATTCATCGTTTTGGGCAAACTCTTGTCCCATGAATAGAAGTTTTTTGCCAGGGTGTGCCCACATGAACCCATAAAGGGCTCGAAGAGTTGCCAGTTTCTGCCAACGATCACCCGGAAATTTATTTACCAGTGATCCTTTGCCATGGACAACTTCATCATGTGAAAGAGGCAACATGAAATTTTCAGACCAGGCATAAAGAATTGAAAATGTGATTTCATTGTGATGATGTACTCGGTGAATTGGATCGCGATGTAAATATTCCAAAGTGTCATGCATCCAACCCATATTCCACTTAAAGCCAAAACCAATTCCATCTAAATCAGTACTTCGAGTTACACCTGGCCAAGCTGTTGATTCTTCAGCGATCATCATGATTCCTGGATGAGTGCGATATGAGGTAGATGTTGCTTCCTGCAGAAGCTTTACAGCTTCAAGGTTTTCGCGCCCACCAAATTTATTTGGCATCCATTCACCAGCTTTACGGGAGTAATCCAAGTAGAGCATTGATGCCACTGCATCTACACGCAATCCATCGATATGAAATTCGGTCAACCAATAGAGCGCACTAGCAACAATGAAGTTACGCACTTCATTGCGACCAAAGTTAAAAATCAAAGTGCCCCAGTCCGGATGCTCGCCTAGACGGGGATCTTCATGTTCATAAAGCGCGGTTCCATCAAACCTAGCGAGCGCCCATTCATCTTTGGGGAAATGGGCTGGAACCCAATCCAGGATTACGCCGATACCGGTAGCGTGAAGCGCATTAATTAAATATTTGAATTCATCTGGGGACCCAAAACGAGATGAGGGTGCGAAGAAGGAAGTTACTTGGTATCCCCATGATGGTCCATATGGATGTTCCATCACCGGCAAGAACTCCACATGTGTGAATCCAGTCTCTTGTAGGTACTCAACCAATTGTGAAGCTAGATCGCGATAATTTAAACCTAGCCGCCAAGAGCCTAAATGCACTTCGTAAACTGAAACAGCACTGCGCCATGATTCAAATTTACTTCGTTGCTCGATCCAATTCTCATCACTCCATTGGTAATTTGATTCTTCAACAATGGAAGCAGTTAGTGGTGGAACTTCGGTGGCGCGGGCTAATGGGTCAGCATGATCGATCCAGCGACCATCAATAGTGTGAATAGCAAATTTATATTTTGTACCTGGACCAACATCAGGAATGTAGATCTGCCAAATGCCAGTATTTTCAATTCGCCACATGCGATGGGAATTTCGATTCCAGTAATTTAGATCGTTGATCAAACTCACGTCACGCGCATTTGGCGCCCATAATGCAAATGAAGTGCCGAGTAAATTGCCCTCAGCATCGCGCTGAACATGCGCGCCAAGAACTTTCCAAAGTTCTTCGTGACGACCTTCGGCAACCAGGTAGAGATCCAGTTCGCCTAACGCGCCAGGCTGATTCGGAACAGCTTGTGGCCTACGGCGAAAGATTTTCATCAGTTACGAGATCCGCACCGTAGCAATATGAGCAACATTGTTGTAGTTGGCGCGTGGATCAAGGCTGATATAGGTATCGCTAGTCCAGTTGAATGAATTTCCAGATAGTTGGTCATCAACCACAAAAGAATTACCAGTTAGCCCCAAGAGATCCATGTTCCAGTGAACCACAGTCGCTTGGGCGTTTGAAGGGTCGAGATTTACTATAACCAGTACCAAGTTATCGCCATCACGCTTGGAATAAGCGATTATTGCCTCAGAATCCGTGTGATGAAAGTGCAGATTGCGAAGGCGTTGAAGTGCACGGTTAGCTTTGCGAATTTTATTTAATTTTGTAACCAGAGGTACCAGAGTTTGCTCGGCGCCATCCCAATCGCGAACTTTAATTTGATACTTCTCAGAATCTAAATACTCTTCGCGGCCTTCGCTAAGAACTCTATGTTCAAATAATTCATATCCGGCGTACATACCCCATGAAGGAGTTAAAGTAGAAGCTAATACCGCTCGAAGTGCAAACATGGCTGGATTTCCAGATTGCAGATGGAAAGGCAAAATATCTGGCGTATTTACCCAGAAATTTGGCCGGAAGAAAGCACTGGTTTGATGTGCAACCTCATTTCCATATTCAGTCAACTCGTGCTTAGAGGTTCGCCATGTGAAGTAGGTATATGACTGTTGGAATCCAGCTTTTCCGAGTGCATGCATCATGGCTGGTTTGGTAAATGCCTCAGCCAAGAAAACTATCTCTGGATACTTAGCATTCACTTTAGCGATTAAGGTTTGCCAGAAAATAACTGGTTTGGTGTGGGGATTATCAACTCGAAAAATAGTGACACCTTTACTTATCCAAAGCTCACAAATTCGAGATACTTCGGCAACTAAGCCATCAAAATCATCATCAAAGTTAATTGGATAGATATCTTGATACTTCTTAGGTGGGTTCTCTGCGTAGGCAATAGTTCCATCTGCTCGGTAGTTAAACCATTGTGGATGTTCTTTAACCCAAGGATGATCTGGCGATGTCTGTAGTGCCAGGTCTAGTGCAATTTCAATCTCTAGTTTATTCGCTTCTTTTACAAACTTTTCAAAATCTTTCATAGTTCCAAGTGCCGGATTAATCGCATCATGGCCACCATCTGAATTACCGATACCCCATGGAACCCCAGGATCATTAGGTCCGGCAGTTAAAGTGTTATTTGGACCTTTGCGATGCGAAATACCAATCGGATGAATTGGCGGGATATAAAGGACGTCGAAACCCATATCTTTTACCGCTTTTAACCGCTTTACTGCCGTGCCGAAATTTCCACTGGTATAGGAACCATCTTTATTCAGAATCGCACCTTCGCTACGTGGGAAAAACTCATACCAAGCACCAACCAGAGCGCGTTCACGTTCTACATAAATTGGAAAACTATTGGAATTGGTTTTAACAGTTCGGTACTGGGTGATTATTGCTGCTTCAATTTCAAAAGTGAAGTGACCTAACTTAGGAAGTGCAATCGTTGCCTCGTAACGATCAGTGCCGGGGTTACGCTCAATAGCGCTTGTGCGAGTCAACTCATCACCTTTGCTATCGCGAGTTACCACAGATACAGTTGGGTAATCATGTCCTTCGCCGGCAACAGTGGCGCTAACTAAAATTTCTTCATTAACAATTGCTTTGACAGGAGTGAATTCTCCCCCAAAGTAAATGGTGGGGGAGATATCCGTAATTGCAACGCGACCGATCAACCCGAACCCTCAGTGTTGCCAGCATCAGCAGCAGTTACATCGTGTATCTGATATTTATTGAGAGCCTCCTGAACAGTCTTGGCCTTAATTTCACCTTGCTTTGCAAGTTGCTGCAGAGTTGCGACCACGATTGATTCAGCATCAACCTTGAAGTGGCGACGTAACGCACCACGAGTATCTGATAAACCAAAACCATCAGTTCCAAGAGACACAAATTTATTAGGTACCCATGGCGCAATTTGATCTTGAACTGCGCGCATGAAATCGCTTACTGCAATTACTGGACCTTCAGTCCGCGCTAACTTCTTAGTTAAATAAGCTTCTTTGGTGTCACCCGGGTTTAGCAGGTTATGGCTATCAACTTCTAAGCCATCTCGACGAAGTTCATTCCATGAAGTAACTGACCAAACTGAAGCTGCAACACCCCAATCATCGGCAAGAATCTTTTGAGCTTTAAGTGCCCAGTTCACACCAACACCAGATGCCAGGATCTGTGCCTTTTTCTTGCTGCGATTTTCAGCAGGTGAGTAGAGGTAAATTCCCTTTAATAGGCCTTCTACATCTAGGTTTGCTGGCTCTGCAGGCTGCATATATGGCTCGTTGTAAACAGTTAAGTAGTAATAAATGTTCTCGCTATTTTCGCCATACATACGACGCAGTCCATCTTTAACAATGTGGCCGAGTTCGAAGGCAAATGCCGGGTCATACGAAACGATTGCTGGGTTAGTTGAAGCAAGTAGATGCGAATGACCATCTTCGTGTTGCAAGCCTTCGCCGTTAAGCGTGGTGCGACCCGCTGTAGCGCCAACTACGAATCCACGAACTAATTGATCGGCTGCTGCCCAGAAAGCATCGCCGGTGCGTTGGAATCCGAACATTGAGTAGAAGATATAGATCGGAATCATCGGTTCGTCATGTGTTGAGTATGAAGAGCCAACTGCAGTGAATGAGGCGACTGAACCTGCCTCGTTAATACCTTCATGCAGGATTACCCCTGATGTGGATTCCTTGTAAGAGAGCATTAGTTCGCGGTCAACTGAGAGATATTGCTGACCATTTGGTGAATAAATCTTGAGCGATGGGAACAAAGAGTCCATGCCGAAAGTACGAGCTTCATCTGGAATGATCGGAACTAGTCTAGCACCCAACCCTGGATCCTTAATTAAATCTTTTAGCATGCGAACAAAGGCCATAGTCGTAGCAATTTCTTGATGACCAGAACCACGCTTTACCGACTCATAAACTGAATCATCTGGCTGTGGAAGTGGTCGAGAAATTTTACGTCGTGAAGGAATCGATCCACCAAGTGCAGCACGACGTTCTTGTAGATACTTTGCTTCAGCTGAATCTGCTGCTGGGCGGTAGTACGGAGGTAATTTCGCATCAAGTTGATCATCCGGAATTGGAATTCCCAAACGATCGCGGAATTCAACGATATCTTCCATAGACATCTTTTTCATCTGGTGCGTTGAGTTTCGACCTTCGAAGTGCGAACCAAGAGTCCAACCCTTAACAGTCTTAGCCAAAATAACAGTTGGTCGACCATTGGAATTCATGGCAGCTGTGTAAGCGGCAAATAGCTTGCGGTAATCGTGACCACCGCGGCGCAAGCCCCAAATTTGGTCATCTGACCAACCTGCAACCATCGCTGCAGTGCGTGGATCGCGACCAAAGAAATTTTCTCGAACAAACTTTCCACTCTCGGCCTTGAAAGTTTGGTAATCGCCATCGAGCGTCTTATTCATTAGATCAACTAATGCGCCTTCTCGATCTTGTGCAAGTAGTGGATCCCATTCGCGACCCCAAACCACTTTAAGAACATTCCAACCAGCGCCACGGAAGATTGATTCAAGCTCCTGAATAATTTTTCCATTACCGCGAACCGGACCATCAAGACGTTGCAAGTTACAGTTAATAACGAAAGTTAAGTTATCTAAGTTCTCGCGAGTAGCTAAACCAATTGCACCTAAAGTATCGACCTCGTCGACTTCACCATCGCCTAGAAATGCCCAAACATGTTGTTGGCTAGTGTCCTTGATTCCGCGATTGTGCAGATAACGATTAAAGCGCGCCTGATAAATTGCATTGAGTGGGCCGATACCCATCGAAACCGTTGGGAATTGCCAGAAGTCTGGCATCAAACGTGGGTGCGGATAAGAAGAAAGCCCACCACCTTTATGTGAAAGTTCTTGGCGGAAACCATCTAATTGATCTTCGGTGAAGCGACCTTCCAGAAATGCGCGGGCATACATTCCAGGACTGGCATGGCCTTGGAAGAAAATCTGATCGCCGCCGCCTGGATGATCTTGGCCGCGAAAGAAGTGGTTGAAACCAACTTCATAAAGTGAAGCTGAAGATGCATAAGTTGAGATGTGGCCACCAACTCCTACGCCTGGGCGCTGCGCACGGTGTACCAACATCGCCGCGTTCCACCGGTTAAATGCGCGGATACGTCGTTCGATCGCTTCATCACCAGGAAAAGCGGGTTCGCTATCAGATGGAATGCTGTTGATGTAATCAGTGGCACGCAAACCTGCGATGCCGATGTTCTTCTCTTGCGCTCGCTTTAATAATGAGAGCATCAAGTAACGAGCACGCACCGGACCGGCATTGGCTAACGCTGCATCAAAGGATGCATTCCACTCCGCGGTCTCGGTAGGGTCAATATCGACAAGCTGGTCGACAATGTGATCGGGCGTGTCAAACGTTTCGCTCATGCCCCTATTCTCGCGGTTACTACCCAGTTGTGTGAAATTGAAAGCGCTAGGTCTTGCTAACTGAGCAATTATTGGGTGGACTTAGCCAGTGGCTATGCGTATGGGCTTTGCCAAAGGTGATCAAATTCTCGAAATCGGCTATGCCGCCGACTGCGACGATACGTTGCGTGCAGAAATTTCCGAAATCTCTGGCACCGAATTAATAGATTTCGATCCTACCGAAGTTATTGATGCGGTAATTCTCTGGTGGCGCGAGGGTGATGGTGACTTAATCGATGAGTTAATGGATGCCCTCACCTACTTATCTGAATCTGGTCCGATCTGGGTTATGACTCCAAAGATGGGCCGCCCAAATTACGTTGAAGTTAGTGAGATTCAAGATGCAGCACCGATCGCTGGCTTAACTGTTACCTCTTCAGTTGCAGTGTCAACGGATTGGAGCGCAACTCGTCTAGTGGCACGTAAAGCCGGTAAACGATAGATTTAGCAACATGACAACCACATTAGAAATTGGCCAAGCCGCACCTGATTTTGAATTAACTAATCAGCATGGTGAAAAAGTTTCGCTCTCATCATTTCATGGCAAGCAGAATGTAGTTTTAGTTTTCTATCCATTCGCTTTTTCCGGAACCTGTACCGGCGAACTTTGTGCACTCCGTGATGACATTTCAGTTTTCCAAAATGAAGATGTTCAAGTGATCGGTGTTGCCTGTGATCCAATGTGGTCTGCTCGCGCATTTGCCGAAGTCGAAGGTTATAAATTTCCAATCCTTTCTGACTTCTGGCCACACGGTGAAGTTTCGAAGCGATATGGCGTATTTTTCGAAGAGCGCGGATTCTCAACTCGCGGCACATTTATCATTGATAAAGCAGGAATACTTCGTTGGCAGGTCGTAAATGGCCCAGGCGAAGCGCGCAATGTGGCCGATTACAAGGCGGCGTTGGCACTGCTTTAGTTAGGTTAGACTTACGCTTCCGGTCCGCCGGCCGGGTAAGTCCCGGGTGCTTAGCTCAGTGGTAGAGCGTCTCGTTTACACCGAGAATGTCGGGGGTTCGAACCCCTCAGCGCCCACCAGATTCACTTTATAAAATTACATATCTAGTTAATGATCGAGTTCGATAACCGATTCGATAAAGAAACCAGGGAAGGCGCCATGAAAGCTAGCCCGAGCGATCAACGACGGATACTAGATATTCAACGCCATGATTTAGCCTTAACTGCGTTAGCCCACAAATTGGCCTCCCTGCCTGAAATTTCTGCGCTTAGCGCTGCCACAGTTAAATCAAATAACACACGTGATTTAAGAATTGCTGCCGAAACTGAATTAAGCGATGTAACTCGCGAACTCAAACGCGCCGAGGGCGATGTAGAGCAAGTTGTATCACGTCTGCAGAAAGATGAAGACCGCTTAAATTCCGGGAACGGCTCGCCCAAGGAACTTGAATCACTGCAACATGAAGTTGTAACTCTTAACGCACGCCGTGCCGAACTCGAAGAAGTTGAACTAGAAGTGATGTTGCGAGTCGACGGAATTAAATCGCGGATCCAAGAGTTAACGGCTCAAGAAGCAACCCTTGCATCGGAAATAGCCGAATTAATAGATCGCAAAAATGTCGCTTCGCTTGCCCTGGAATCAGAGATTGCTCAAATCAATGCAGAGCGATCAGCTACAGTCGCAACAGCTGACAAAGCCCTTTATGACTTATATGAAAAAATTCGAAGCGGTGGTGGCGCTGGCGCCGCTGTACTTCAGAGTGGTCAATGTTTAGGATGCAATCTAACTATCAATGCAGTTGACTTGAAGAGCATGTTGGAATCTGCCGAAGATGAAGTAATTCGTTGTGAAGAATGCCGTTGTATTTTGGTGCGTGGAGTCTAATTAAATGGCTCGTCACTTTAAATTAACCGCCGACGGTGGCTCACGTGGAAATCCTGGTCCCGCCGGATTTGGCGCTGTGATTTCCGAGGCTGGCCAAATAATTGCCGAGATTTACGAATTCATCGGCACAGCTACCAATAACGTGGCCGAATATGGTGGATTAATTGCTGGGCTAAAAGCGATCCATGAATTAGATAGTGAAGCAACTGTCGATGTTTGCATGGATAGCAAGTTAGTTGTCGAACAGATGTCAGGACGTTGGCAAATTAAGCATGCTGATATGCGCAAATTGGCTCAAAACGCTCGCGAAGCTCACTCGCCATCACTGGTTAATTACCAATGGATTCCTCGCGATGAAAATTCACATGCCGATCGGCTAGCTAATAAAGCGCTAGATGCGCAAAGCAGCGGGCATGACAAGAGTGAAAAAGTTCAACCCAGGCAATTAAATTATTTAACTGAGCGGCTAAAGTCAGTGGAGAAACCAACAATTCTTCATTTAATTCGTCATGGCGAAACAGTTTTAACACCAGGTCGAAAGTTTTCTGGCGTGGGCCCATTAAACCCAGTATTGACTGAAACCGGACGCGCTCAAGCGAAAGCACTTGCCCAAGCCACAAAAAAATTGGATGCGGAAGTTTTAATTGCTTCACCACTAAATCGCACTAAAGAGACAGCTGAAATAATTTCAGAGACTATCGGGTTACCAATTAATCTCGATGAGATTTGGTACGAGATGGATTTCGGGTATTGGGATGGCCTCTCAATAGATGAAGTCAAAGCTCAATACTCTGCTGATTACGATCAGTGGTTACGTGATTTAGCTTTTAAGCCTGCTGGTGGCGAATCATGGAATGAAATAACTAGCCGAGTTGAAACTGCGCTGGCCAAGATTCTCTCGGAATTTCCAGGGCAAACAATCGCTGTTGTTACACACAATTGTGTAATCAAAACTGCAGTAGCACTTTGCTTAAGCGCGCCGATCGAATCTGTTTTTCATATGGATATAGGCCCTTGCTCAATAAATACATTATTGATGTGGCCATCCGATGGCCTTCGCGCAATTCGCGGAGTAAATCAACAATCAAATTAGATTGATTGTTATGGGTGGCGAGTTAAGATTCGCCCATGAGCAAAACATCGGTATTTATTGGCGATAGCGTTACAGACTGCGGCCGGTTAGTAGAACCCCCTTACGGCGATGGCTACGTATTTAATATTGCTAATAGCGGGCGCTTGAACGGTGAAATCATCAACGTTGGCACCAGCGGCCATCGTTTAGTTGACTTAGAAAACCGCTGGAATACCGACGTTTTGGCACATAATCCGACGTTAGTATCAGTAGCTATTGGCATTAACGATACCTGGCGCCGTTATGACGATAACGACCCAACTTCGGTGGAAGATTTTGAAGAGCGATATCGCCGAGTATTAACTGCAACTAAGGCGCACGGAAACCTAGATCTAGTTCTCTGCGAACCTTTCTTGCTGGAAGTGCGCGATGAGATGAATACATGGCGCGAAGATCTAGATCCGAAAATCGCAGTAGTTCACAAGATGGCTGAGGAATTTGGGGCCAAGCTAGTTCCCTTTGATCAGCGCTTCAAGGCGATTGCGCAAGAAATGGCGATGACCGAGCTAGCTGATGATGGAATCCACCCTTCAATGCTGGGCCATGAAATTATGGCCGATCTCTGGTTACGAACTGTAGGTTTGTAGCTCGGCCGCTAATTCATTAAGCGGACCAACTATTTGATCGCCAAATAAATTCTTGCGATTACTCTCCATCAACTCAACCAACTTCTGCAATTTATTGGGTGCATCTGCGGGGCCGACGATGATTAATTTATCTTTGTCGTAAGAGCAAGTGCGAATTACTGCACCAAGTCCAATCAAAGCTTCGCCGCCTAAGCGGTATTTATCCAGCCAAGGCGAGATATCTTTCAACAACTCAGGAACTGAACTTTCTGATTTTGTTAAATACTCGTGGTTCTTAAAAATCTCTTGCCCTTCAGCTTCAAATGATTCAGCCGCTTCGACCATGTTTCCATTTCGCCAAGCTGCAACACCTTTTCTAAATACTTGTCGTAGATCTGGGGCTGGATCTCCGCCAACAGTGGTACCCATAGTATTTCGGAAGAATTTGCGAAGCGCTGCGCGATCAATTTCATTTGGAATTACTCGAGCCAGTGCTACTTCCCAAGCTTTATCTGGTTCATAGCTCTCACCATTCCAGAGGTAATCGCCAATAGTAGAAATAGGAATTAGAGATGCCTCGAACTGCAACATTGGATTAGATAAGAGACCGGCAGAGAATTTATGGAGTCCCTTTTCGCGTCCGCGAAGCGGTCCGATAAATAGGTTTACCTGCAAACCACCATCATTTACTGGGAAGTTATCCCAATAAAGAGCTGGCCTTAGAGCGCTACGCTCGAAGATCACGGCATCGGCAATATCTAGAGATTCTGAGCAGATCTGACGACCTGTCCACATTAAATTTACGCGTGACTTGAGTTCGCGGCCCAAATCAATCAAGTACGGTTCATTACCACGGCCGGCGTAATGCATCGGACAGACAGTTAATTGAGCCCGCTCGTTATAAGCAATTAATTTATTCCATACTCGATTTGTGAAATCGGCATGAGCCTGTGCGGTTGACACATATTTAGCATTATCGGAGTCGTGCTGCATTTCCCAGGCAATGTCATCCCAGAGCATTCCAAAATGTTTTGCCCCAAGATCAGTGAGTTGCTTGAAACGATTAACTACCGCGTCCACATCTGCTTCATTTGAATACTCAACTGATAAGCCAGGCGATACACAAAGCACAAAGTCAATGCCATGCAATTTGCCATGGTTGATTAACTCAGCAGTATCTTTCAAATAATCAGCCGTAAAAGGTGACCGCCAGTTAAAACGTTGAAGTGGGTCATCTTTTGGCGCCAAGAAATAGGTATTCATGTTGTAATCGGCAAAATATTCAATGCCTTTTAACTTTTGTGCATGTGTCCACGGTTTGCCATAGAAACCTTCAACCACGCCACGCACAGCGAAATCTGGTCCGTCGGTTAATTCAAGATTCTCTGCGGCTCCGCTTTCAACCCATTTTTTAATCGCGTTTAATGCGTAGCGAATTACATGATCAAGGGTTAAGCCGACTGTTGCGGTAATTTGATTTCCCGACTTACTCGCGGAAATAGTAAAGCCTTCTACCTTCTCAGTTCGAACTTTGCTTAAAGTTATTTCGAGAGTTAACCCAGCGAAGGCGTTGGAATGACGTTTGAGAAAAGCTGCTGTCATTTCTGATTGTGCGGTTGTGCCATTAATAACTTTAATACTCACAGTTCACCCTTTGTTCGTGCTTTGTCGAATAAATTGTTCAGGAAATCTTCTGGCGCTTTTCCGAAATGTTGATGCGCTGCATGCACGACTGCGCCATAAACGGGTGAAACATCAAGGACCTGAGTAGTAGCGCCAGAATGCTTAGATCTAAGGGCTATTTCAAAGGTTTGATCGAAGGTATTGCAAGCAGCTGTATGAAGTCCGCCAGCTCGTATCACTTGAACCGGGGTGCCAGCTAAGCCAAGCTGATCAATCATCGCTATTACATCAGTCGCATGTTGGCTAGCGACTGCCGTGACAATACCAATTGCGCCAGCATCGCCAGCGGTAGCAAGATCGAAAATCTTCGGCGCCAAATCTTCAGTTAAGCGCAATCCATCACGTGCGACTGCCTGAAAAAAGGAGGTTGCATCTGCATAGCCGCATTCAGTGAGAACGAGTTGGGTCAATGAGCTGGCCGGCTCAATTCCGTGATAAATCCGGGCAACATAATCAAGGGCAAGTGAAACTAGTTGACCCGCTCCGCCACCTTCACCAAGATCCATACCCATAGTTTGCAAGGTCTGAGTAGCGCTGCGCCCGGAGGTTTTTCCACCAGTGCCGGCAATTGAAACACAACCAATTCCAGATGGACTTCCGGCAAATAGCGCAGCGATCGAATCATTTATAAAGGAGGTGCTAGTCGGCAAGGCAAGCGCGCTAAGAGTTGGCGCAAAGAGTTCCTTATCTGATTCCCAATCTATGCCAGCAAGTGCAAAAGTGGCAGCGACGATATCTTGGGAAGTGAGACCCGCCGATGAAAGTGCTCGGTTAACAATTTCCTGCAAGCTGGCTTGGGTAGCTGCAATTCCTGTTCGTTCCCAATTAGCTCCACCATTTGCCGCAGTTGCCAAAATCTTTCCCGAAAGGTCTACAAGAACAGCATGAGTTTTAGTGCCACCACCATCGATGCCAAGAATCACTTTACTCATTGAATAATCCGATCAGACCATTATTTTCGGATTTTAAATCTTTCCAAAGATCGCGAACTTGTGAGCTATCTGGGCCAATTGGATTAGATAGCAATGCCAACAAAGCGCTCTGTTCATTCCCGGTAGCAGCGGCATCGATTGTAAACATTTCAAAATCTTTTACGCTGCGAACCATCGCATCAATATCTCCTCGCATAGCGCTCGATTTAACTGAATGGGCGCCTGATTTAGAGATAACAGCCGGTATCTCCATGACCGCATCATCAGGAAAGCCAGGAATAGCGCCATTATTTAAGGTATTTACGATGTGGATAGTGCCTGCATCGTTATGAATGTCTGCCATTAATTCAGCAGCGGAATCCGAGTAATAAGCACCGCCACGTTCCATCAACTCTTCTGGTTTGGTGACTAGAGATTCATCCGCAAATTTCTCCATCAAGATATCTTCGATCTTCATGACTTCACTAGCACGAGTTGGATTGTTGCGCTGGTAGTCAATCCAGGCTTTCTCTTCGTAGTAATAAAGTAAGTAGTAATTGGGAATCGCTTGTAGATAATCGATCGTGCTTTGAATCCAAGCCGGAGAATCGCCACGATTAGCTTTATTTATGGTTAATCCACGAAATGCTGCGATAGCTTCAGCGCTACGTTCTACACCATTTACCTTTACGCCACGAATCCAGGAAAGGTGATTTAAACCGACATAATCAAATTCCACAGTGATAGCTGAAACTTTCAAAGCTCCAGCAACTTCGATACGAGTATTCCATGGCACATTACATAGACCAATTGACTTAACTGCAGGCGCATGAGTTTTAAGAGCTTGAGTGATTAAGCCAGCTGGATTAGTGAAGTTAAGCAACATCGCATCTGGTGCTTCTTCTTGAATTATCTGGGCAACATTTAGTGCAACCGGAATAGTTCGAAGTGCTTTTGCAAATCCACCCACGCCAACAGTCTCTTGGCCAACTAATCCATATTTACGTCCCAACAGCTCATCACGGTGACGGGCTTTTTGGCTACCGACACGGAACTGACTGACTACGAACGAAGATCCTCGAATTCCTTCGCGGATATCCGTTGAAAATTCAAGGTCAATTTCGCGACCAGCGGCCTTAATCATGCGCTTCGCAAAATCTGCGATCGTGCTTAGTCGAGTTAAATCGATATCTACTAGGTGAATAACGGAAACTGGCAGTCGATCATGACGTTGCAAAATGCCATCAATAAGTTCAGGGGTGTAGGTCGAGCCGCCACCAATTACTGCAATCTTCATTACATAGACCCAGCTATTGGCTTTGGGATACCACCAGTCTGGGTTTGGAAGACCAAATCGCACGCCTGAGCTGTTGCCACCTGTAGGGCGCCAACCAGAATTCCGCTATCTCCGAGCTTAGAAACTTCGATTTTAGGCGGAAACGGCAGGATTTCATTTACTAGCTTTCGGATTGGTGCAATAAAGAAATCAGCTTGGCGACCGATACCACCAGATAACACAACAAGTTCTACATCAACGATGGCAGAAAGGGCCGCAATATAAAGAGCAATGCGCTCAGCCTCTTGATCAATTACTGCGCGGCCAAGAGCATCTCCATCCTTAGCTGCCTTAAGAATTTCAATTGTTGAATATGGTTCAACCAAAGTTGATTTCTTAATCTTCTTGGCAAGTTCGCGAGTTATTTCAGCGATTCGATCACCAGATGGGTTGGTAGCACTGCGGTGCGTATCGTGGGGATCACCGAACGGTACATAGAAAACTTCACCCGCCGCACCACGATGTCCGCGGTGCAATTTTCCGTTTAGCACTATGCCAGAACCTAAACCAGAGCCAACTGAGAGCACCGCGAAATTATCAATGCCAGCGCCATGACCGGCGCTCTGTTCGCCAACTGTTACCAAGTTAATATCGTTCTCGACAGTTGGATAGATGCCGAACTCTTTCTTAATTAAGTCAGCTAAGTTAACGCCATCAAGTGCGTTAATAGTTCCGGCAATAGAGACTATGCCAGTTTTTTGATCAACGACACCTGGAGTACCAACAGCAATCGAAACTACATCTTTCAATTTATAGCCAGACTCTTTAAGAGCCTGATCTACTGCTTGATGTATAACCTTGGTTAAGTCACTTAGCTTTAGTGAAGTAACTGGAATTGATGCTTCAGCACGAGTTTCGAGGTTTAAGTCACCAATTGCAGCACGAATGAATCGGGTGCCGATATCAATACCTAACGAAACTTTTACATCGCTAATTGCTTCGTAAACTAACCGCGCTCTTTTCGAATCACCTTCGCCTGGTTCTACTTCGCGAATTAAGCCGTACTCAACAAGATCGCGCAAAATATCGGCGGTAGTTGGCTTGGATAGCCCAATTAATCGTGCGATTTCAGCAGCATGTAGCGCACCATTAGAGCGTAGGGTGTTGATTACCCGTCGCTCATTGATTTCGCGCATAAGAGATGGAATAGCGGGGACTCCAACTGCTGAACTTTTCATCAATATCTACCCTTTCACGCCTGTGAGGGTAACGCCTTCGATGAAAACTTTCTGACTAAAGAAGAAGATTACGATTACCGGCAGCATAAAGAGAACCGAGGCGGTCATCATCATGTTTCGATCAACGTGGTGAATGCCCTGGAATTGATTTAGCCCAATTCCGAGGGTCCATAGATTCTCGTTCTCAACGATGTACAGCAATGGGCCAAAGAAGTCATTCCATGAGTCAAGAAATGAGAACAGGGCAATCGCCGAAATCGCAGGCTTTGCCAGTGGTACCACAATTCGCATCATCAACTTGAACTCGCTACAGCCATCGATTCTCGCGGCGTCAGAGATTTCATCTGGAATGCTGGTGAAGAATTGACGGAGCAAAAAGATTGAGAAAGCGCTTGAGAAGAAGCTCGGCACGATTAGTGGCAAGAACGAAGGAATCCAGTGCAGTCTTGAGAAAATTATGTAGACCGGAATCATCGTTACTTGGCCAGGTAACATCATGGTGCCCAAGATAATCACGAAGGTTGTATTACGACCACGCCACTGCAAACGAGAAAGTACATAGGCCGGTGGCACGCTTGATACAACCGTTCCAATGGTCGTTAACACCGAGATAAAAAGTGTATTAAGAGTCCATTTCAGGAAGGGGACAGCGGTAAAGATTTCAACATAGTTATGCCAGACCCACGGTGATGGCCAAAGCGAACGTGTTTCTGCCTGCCCCTTGCTCATTACCGAAACTACAAATACTAGGTAGAGCGGCATCAAAAAGATTACCGAGAAGGTAATCAGAATTGAATGGTTTCCAACCATCTCAAGGAAATCACGCCACCTCTTTTTGCGACGAGCTTGCCGTGAATGAAGTTCGATCTCGGCTACTTTTTCAGCCGATAGATGGCTCAACACATTGCTCATTTGAATAACGACCCATTCGGATAGTGAACCCAACGCTTCTGAGTCCGAAGAATGATTAAGGTGCAGATCAACGTGATAACTAGCAATACCCAAGCAAGGGCAGAGGCATAACCCATTTCGTAGGCTCGGAAGGCCGAGAAGTAGATATGAGTAGCGTAGAAATACATCGAGTGTGAATAGTCATTAACTTGGCCAGAGGCCACATATGCCTGCGTAAAGTATTGGAAGCTGCCAATCACGCCGGTTACAAAGGAGAAAAAGATAACTGGTGTCATCAGCGGCAGGGTTACATATCTGAATTGCTGCCAACCGGTCGCGCCTTCAAGACTTGCTGCCTCGTAAAGCGATTTAGGAACATCTAATAAACCGGCTAAGTAAATAATCATGGTGTCGCCGATTCCCCAGAGACCCAAAATAATCAAGCCCCACTTTGACCACTTAGGATCCATAAACCAAAATGGCGGTTCTTTAATTCCGATCGCTTCAAGAATTCGGTTGATCGGACCGTATGCCGGATTGAAGATGTAAGTAAAAACCATCGAAGCCGCCACTGTCGGAACCATTGAGGGCAAGAAGAAGATGGTTCGATAAATATTCTTGCCCAGTTTTGGCTTAGTTAAAATCCAGGCAGTTAAAAGCGCAAAGCAAATTCGAAGCGGAATACTTATAGCTGAGATCCAGAGAGTATTCCAAACTGCCTTCCAAAAATCATCGTCTTCAAAAAACATCCGATGAAAGTTATCTAGCCCGATCCATTCAGGCTTATCAATTAAATTAAATTTAGTAAATGATTGATAGAAACTTGCAATCATTGGATAAGCGGTGAAAATAATGATTCCAAAAATCCAAGGTGACATACACAAGAAGATAAAGATGTATGGAACTTTTAATTTTTTTCGTGCAGGCGCAAGGGCACCTTCCCCCCGCTTGCGCGGGGAGAAGGCTGCCATTGCTTTAGATTTTTGCATTACTGCGGTTTAGCTATTTCTCGCGACGATCTGGTTTACCTTAGTTGCCAAATCAGAGAGTGCTGACTTGATATTCGAGGTATCACCAGCTTGCCAAGATGCCATCAAGTTCTGCAGAAGCGCTTCTTCTTGATGCTCGCCTGTGTTCTTCATGACGTGATATGAAGAAAGTGGGTGAGATGCAACGTCGTAAATTGTTTCATACCAAGATGGGTATGAAGCAGGACGTGCGCTCTTAGATAGCAGGGTTGAAGGTGCTGAGTTAGCAGCATCCCAAGCAGCAGCTAGTTTGGTATCTGTCGCTAGAGCCTTCATAACAATCCAGGCATCCTTAACGTTCTTTGAGCCCTTAGAAATACCCATTTGGGCTTCTCCAACAACGCCTGAACCGTAGTTTGTTCCTACTAATTCTGGTGAGACTGGGAATCCAGCGATACCGAAGTTCAACTTAGCTGTGCACTTCTCAACTGGTGTCCAGTCATCGCCAGTACAGAACATAGGTGCCATCCAGTTCGCATCCCACTTCATAGCAACGCGGCCAGTCATGAAGTCATGATCTGTTCCCCATTCGTCACCACGTGAGGCAACAAACTTGGTAAGCAACTTGCTGCCCTTGGCAAAGTCTCCGCCACCGAATACATCGGCGATGAAGTTCTTCTGCCAGTTAAATGCCTTAGCCCAACGAGCATCAGAAGCAAATGCTGACTTCTGGTCTCCGCCGTACCACTTAGCACCAAACATTTGGCCAAGCCACATTGAATCCATATCAAAGCCGTAGTAACCAGCCCATGGAACGAAACCTGCAGTCTTGATGCTGCCATCTGCATTGAAAGTAGTTAGCTTCTTTGAGTACTCAGTTAATTCAGTTGTTGTCTTAGGTGGATTCTTAAATCCAGCCTTAGCTAACAAATCTTTGTTGAAGTAGAAAGCAAAAACTTCTGAGTTAAGCGGCAATGCGCAACGGACGTTATTGGAAACGGTTGAAGCATTTGCAGCTGCTGAGAAAGTAGTTTTTAAGTCAATTCCATTTTTTCCAGCAAGCAGGACGTTTAGTTTCTGCCATGCTCCGGAACCACAGAACCAACCGAGGTTACCTGCACCATTAGAAACAGAAATATCTGGACCATTTCCTGCATTAATTGCAGCTAATGATTTAGCCATATCGATATTTCCAACTGAGGTTACAGATAAGCCTGGATTCGCTGCTTCTACTCGCTTAATTGCAGCGTTCCAAAGATCTAGATTTCCGCCTTGGTACGGTGACCAAACGGTGACGGTTCGTCCTGCCGCCGTCGCAACAGCTGAAGCGGCAACGAGGCTGCCAGCTACTAGCGCCGTGACTGCGAAAGAAGCGAACAAGCGTTTCTTCTGCATTATTTCTCCTGTCATTGGTAGATCCACGCTGGGCCCTAGCCCCGTTGTGTTAGGAAACCTACCTCTTTGTGTTAGCAAACCTTACAGATACAATTTCGCAGGTCAATACCTTTTTGGGGCTATTTAGATAACGATTCGGGGTTAGACATGGCAAGAATGGAACGGGCTAGTGGATTTGCTCGAGTTCTCGCAGCGTTGTTGGCCGCCACCTTAATTACCGGCGCTATATATATGGTCAAACCCGCAAGGGCCGATATTCATGATTTAACCGGAACCTTGATCTTCCATCGCTATTCCGATTACGCGTCTTGGGATGCCACGATGTGGAGCCTCGATCTTAAATCTGGCGCCTTCAATCAGATAAATAAAAATTGGACCACAGTACTTTCGCCCATTAATGCGCATGTAAGTAGTGATGGTCAGTATTTAACTCTGATGGGATCAGCCTCAGGTCTGCCGAAAATCAAAGGTGAAGCTCAGTACGACTGGGATGTTTTTATTTCGCACTGGAATGGCTCGCAGTGGAGTGACCCATTAAACCTGACTGGACCAAATGGCAAGCGCGATGAAGATCCGAAATTCTCACCCGATGGCAAAACGATTGTCTTTAAGGAAGATGGCGTCCTCGCAACTATCGCAAGTACGGGTGGCGCTAAAACTTATCTCTCAGTTGGCAAAGCAGAATCTTCCATGCCTTACTACCGAACAAATGGCAAAGATATTCTTTTCGAGCGACAGGGGAAGATCTTTCTAAAGAGTTCTGCTGGTGAAAAGGAGCTGGATCCCGGCACTGGTGGAATAAGTTCGTATTATCCAATTGGCGTAGATAATGAACGATTCCTATTTACCCGAGTGCAAGATTCTCAACATGACGGAATTCGCTGGGGATATTACGACGGCCGGCCATCACAAGATCTCTTCTTTAATAATGACACTTGGGATTCCTCAGATTCTTATCCCTACCAAGATGCCAAAGATTTCATCTTCCTGGTTAGCGGCGATATCAATATTCCCAAAGGTGGATATAACTTAGTTATCGCTGATTTACACGCTCAAAAAGTAATAAATATCGATGATCTTTATGGCGACATCAATAGCCATCAACAAGAGCTTGGCCCTGTTTGGACTCCGTTTACCTATATCAAGTGATTGAATTCATCTTATGAAGATCACTTCTTGGAATTTCCAGCATGGCGAGGTTTATGCCGCTGGGACAGAAGTAGATCGATCGACCGAAATTAAACGCACCGTAGAAGCCTTTAATTGCGATGTTCTGGTTCTGCAAGAAGTTGATCAGCTAAACGAACGCAGTAATTTCGAAGAACAGAGTAAGGATTTCGCAGAGATCTTGGAAGCCCGATATTGGGCATTTGCTCCGAGTGTTTGGCGCAAAGACGAAGAGTGGCTGGATTGGCCACAATTAGGAAGTTCTGATTTTCCGCCTCTGATATCTGAATCCATAACCTCAAAACATCCAGGTTATGGCATCAGCATTATTTCTAAATTGCCAGTTATTAAATGGGAACGTAAAGAGCTGTCGAAAGCGCTTATGGGTTGGTGGCTACCATTTACTTCAGATGGCGTCACAAAAAAGTATTGGGTTAAAGATCATGCCCGGAATGCACTCGCTGCATATTTAGAAGATGGCACAGTGATTGTTAATACTCATCTTTCTTGGGAACCAGTATTTCGTAATATTCAATTGAGCCAACTGAAAAGATGGGCTAATCAGATTGCAAAAGATAAATCACTTCGAGTAATTATTGTGGGGGATTTAAATATTCAAAATGATTGGCAAGAATCTGTAAACTCACTCCGTTGGCGATCACTAGTTAAACAATTAACTTTTCCAGTCTGGAATCCAAAAGAACAGATCGATCACTTTTTAGCTAAACCTGGTACGAAAGCCAAGTTAGAACCCATGGTTGCCAGCAAGATAAGCGACCACTTGCCGATCTCAATAACTCTCTAATCTCACCAGAGCCCTATTTTGTAACGCTTTAAGCACATAAATAGCGATTGCTTGGGCTGCTTTATCTGCCGTATCCTTAAGCCAGAAGAGTCGCCCGGATCACCGCGTTACGCAAGTACCGAGGAAAGTCCGGACTCCATAGAGCAAAGTGGTGGCTAACAGCCACCCGGAGCAATCCGCGGGATAAGTGCAACAGAAAGTAAACCGCCAATAGAAATATTGGTAAGGATGAAACGGTGGTGTAAGAGACCACCAGCAATTGCAGTGATGCAGTTGGCTATGTAAACCCCACTTGGAGCAAGACTAAACAGATAGCGCTTAGAACGGCTCGTTCAAGTTATCGGGTAGGTCGCTTGATTCTGTAAGCAATTACAGAACTAGATGGATGGTGATCCGTTCGCAAGAACGACAGAATCCGGCTTATAGGGCGACTCTTCTTTATATTCATCACCATCATGCTCAAGGTTGGTGAAATTGAGCGTGATGGGTTTGTTAATTTTTCCCAAAACATATTAAGAAAATCGAACTTTTTGGGGAAGATTTGAGGGCAATGGGGGCAAATATGGGGACTAATTTTCCCATTTAGAATTTACTTTTTTCGCTCTTCAAACTCTTCGGTCGCGAGCATCAAGTGCTTTATTGATTTTGCATCGTATGTGGACTTGCTCCATGCTTCAGAGAAACCATCGAACTTACCGACAATCTTGCTGTTTGACAGATCTGCACCATTGGCTTTAAGCATCCGCAGAATGGATGTTTCCCAATTTTGTGTTAAGTGCCCGTCCATCGGCCCTCGAAGCTCCAAGACTTCCCACCCAAGTTTTTTGTGACGCGCAAGACGGTTGTCTGGAGAATTTGTAATCCCGATTTGGAACATTTCCCAATCGTTATGTTCGAGGAAATAAAGCCAACCAGTTTTATTCGGATCGAAACCAGTGGCAGCGCAAGAGGGGCAACCGTGTCCAGCAAGTCGAGAGTTGGGATGTGTTTCCCAGATGTGCCCCTCTGCACACTTCCATTTCAATTTTTTCCTACTACTTCCTGCCATGACCGTAGTCGGATCCCAATTCACGGCTTCTCTAGCTAATTGCGGGTGCGTGGTTGCTATGTCATTAAACCCTGCAAGCACAACCTTTCCATCACATATGGGGCATCCCGATTGTCTTGATTCAGCAGATCTAGACGTCACTGCTGCCGAATAGCTATGACCAAGATTGCATTTCCAGGCCATCTTTTTGGAGGTGCCTGCAACCACCGTTCTGGGATCCCACCCATCAGCTTCTTTGGAAAGTTCAGGATGAGTAGTAAGTAGATCGTTGTAACCAACCAAAACTTGAAGGTTTGAGCATATTGGGCAACCTTGCTTCTGCGGTCCTGACCTGTTACTTATTGCAGCAATCCAGTTGTGACCCTTTCCGCATCTCCATTTCTTTTTCGCTGGAGAACCATAAACAACTTTCGTTGGATCCCAGCCATCAGCTTGCTTTGCTAATTCAGGATGAGTGGTGAGTAAATCGTTAAATCCAACTAAAACTTGAACGTTTGCACAGATTGGGCAACCAGAATTTAAGTTAGTTTTATTTACAACAGGGGCTAAATAGTTATGTCCCTTATCGCATAACCAACTTCTTTTCTTCTTTGAGCCTGCCGTCAAGGTTGTGGGATCCCACCCGATTGCCTGTTTAGCTATTTCAGGGTGAGTAGTGACTAAGTCATTAATTCCAACTATGACCAATTGACCAACACAGACAGGACAATTACTTCCATTTGATGTGCGATTAATTATGGAACTTTCCCAGACGTGACCTTTTTCCTTGCACTTCCAAGAGAGTCTCTTGCTCGATCCACCCCCTATCTCCTCTGGATTCCACCCATCAGCTTCTGCTGCTAGATCAGGGTAAAGAGTTAGAAGATCATTGAATCCTTTTTCTATTTTTAAATTTGCACACGTAGGACAATTGCTTGTACGTGATGTTCTTTGATTCGGATTAACCCTAAAGGAATGCCCATTAGAGCATTTCCAATCTTTGACCTCGTGGCTACCAGCACTTATTGTGGTCGGATCCCAACCATCAGCCTCTTTTGCAATGGAGGGATGTGTGGTCGCTAGATCGTTGTACCCAGCCAAGATGCTTCGGCCAAAACAATAAGAGCAACCTTGCTTCTGCGATCCTGTACGTAAATGCGGCGCCATTTCATAGTGATGTCCCTTTTGGCACACCCATGAATACTTCTTGTGGGTTCCGGGTGAAACTAATCCTGGATCCCATCCAAAAGCTTCTTTAGCTATCTCAGGGAATTTCGTGGCAAGATCATTAAAACCAGTTTGAATCTTTTTCCCTGCACAAATATTGCAACCCGTTCCACGACTGGTTCTAGAAATAACCGTTGCTTCAAATTTATGCCCTAATGGACACTTCCAGCTCTTCTTTTCTCCGCTTCCAGAAATTACTTTTCTCGGGTCCCAACCATCAGCTTCGCCTGCAATCGCTGGAAATTGCGTCTTCAGATCATTCGCACCCTCTTGGAATTTTCGATTGGAACAAACAGGACACCCATTTCCTCCAGACCTGCTCCCAACTGAAGCAAGGAATTTATGTCCGTTGACACATTTCCAGGACAACTTTTTCTGACTCCCATAGCTAATTGTCTCGGGATCCCAGCCGTCCGCTTCAATTGCTAGTTCAGGGTGTGTTGTTGCGAGATCGTTATAGCCAGCTAAAATCTTTTTGTTACTACAAACAGGACAACCTTGGTTTTGTGTAACTCTTGCGGTGATTAGGGCATCCCACTCGTGTCCCTTTTCGCACTTCCATCTAAATTTTCTTGCGACACCTTTATGTACAGTTTTTGGATCCCAACCTTGCGCTTGCTTAGCTAAATCTGGGTGGGAAGTCTCCAGATCGTTGAAACCAGGTAACACAATTCTATTTGCACAAACCTGACAACCGCTGTTCAGTTTTATCCTGTCATAAATTCTAGATTCCCAATTATGTCCTAGTTTGCATTTCCATAATCTTTTGACTTTGGATTCGGTCGAGAGGACTAAAGACGGATCCCAACCATCAGCCTCTTTAGCGAGCGCCGGATGCGTTTGCGCTAACGACTTCTTGGTTGTCCCCATGGATGAAGTGTCGCGCATGCCTCTGACACGTTCAATGAAAATGAAGAATTTGGCATGAGATTGGGCTACTGCTGGCCAAAACATGACGTTACCTGGGGAAATGACCTGGGTGCCATCCAAAAATCGGACAGACTTAACCTGTACCCCCTCGCCTCCATGATTTTCAAAGCTACTGTTCTTATATATTAATAAGCCAGCGAGCGCACCACTTGGTTTCCAAGCACTATTCCAATAGACGTGCACCTTAGTAACCAATTAACAGGCATAAGCATGAATGGTTTTGCAGCCCGTCTATGTAATGAGTAACTTGCAAGGTCATTTTCCGCATTCCTATCATGATAATTACTTACTCATATCGGATAGGTTCATAGACGCATTGGTTTAGTTGCATCTATAGGGCGTTGGTATCTGCGATTTAAGCAATCATCAATCTGCTCTTGAGTGATGCGCCTACTTCTGCCAAAGAGGTATGAATCCAATTGGTTTCTATGGATCATGGAGTAAACAGTGTCGCGGCTAACGCCCATAATCTGCGCTACTTGGGC
>Ga0214923_10001614_pt1 | contig 31852 bp, 13 predicted proteins | sample LL1510_MetaG_FD_177993 | JGI IMG/M metagenome (GOLD analysis project Ga0214923, IMG submission 177993) | Freshwater microbial communities from Lake Lanier, Atlanta, Georgia, United States - LL-1510 | ecosystem: Environmental > Aquatic > Freshwater > Lake | place: USA: Georgia | collected...
ACCTAACTTAAGATTACCGCCCTCAAGTTTTGACTGAGGTAAATTTGCCTTAAGAAATTGTTGTGCTTGCTCGAGCGCTATTGGTGATTTATCTGCGACACCTAACTTAAGATTACCGCCCTCAAGTTTTGACTGAGGTAAATTTGCCTTAAGAAATTGTTGTGCTTGCTCGAGCGCTATTGGTGATTTATCTGCGACACCTAACTTAAGATTACCGCCCTCAAGTAATGGAGGAAATGTTATTGATTTATTAGTATCGGTTTGTATTTCTGGTGTTGTAGTTTGTGATTGAGTAGCTACAGCTTGAGCTTCAGTCATTGGGTTATTATTACTAGTAATAGCAGTTGATGATTCTTCTACTGGTTTTTTTAAAACAAGATCTCTGAAATCTTTTTCTTCTTGTAGACCAGCAACAGCTTTTGTATAAGCATCAGTATCTTTTCCTGATCCCGTAATCCAAGATGGTAAATAATGCGATGAAGTTCTATCCTTCATTCTAAATGATTTATGTTTATCAAGCATACCTTGTAATTTATTTACTTCTTTATCGTTTCCTGCTTTTTTAGCTTCATCAAGTTTTATTTTAAGACTTGCTTCCTCTTTAGCTTTAGCTAATTCACTAAAACTTAATCCATAACTATTGCTTGTTTTACTTTGTTCTTCTGTTTCATCGATTTTAGCTTGTTGTCTACTATTAGAATATGATTGACCAGCAAGATCTGTTATGCCATGTTGCAATTTTAGAGTTGAACTAACTGGAGCTTGAAAAGCTTTAAGTCCTTCGTCCACACTTTGCCATCCATAAGCTAAAGCCTCACCCCCAGGAACGTCTTTCAACATTTTTCTTTTCATATCCATATCGTATACAGTAGCTGCTGCTTCTTCGTTCCAATTTTTAACTGTTCCGCTAGGATCTGTTAATAGATTATAACCGGTGGCTAGGCTATCTATACCAAGATTCGTGGCAGTTGCCAAAGGATTAAAACTCAAAGCAGCACCCGCAAATTGTCTTCCTGTTCTATAGCCTTGAGCACCATAATCACCAAAAACAGCTTCTTCTCCTCCTAAATGGTTAATGCCTTCATCCAAAGCACTTAATCCTATCATGGCAGCCATATTACCTTTTCCAGATAATCCCTTTCTAGGCACAAAACGAGAACTTCTACCTAGTAAACCAGTACCCGATTTTGCGCCTAGGGGTAATGCTTCTTTAATCAATCCTTTTTTCATACCAATATCTAAGCCATGACTCACAAGTGTGGGTACAACAATATTTTGAGCCATATCGAGACCCATTTCTGCCATAGTTGGTGGTTCTGGCAATTCTTCTGATGGTATCTCATTTGTCTGATCTTCGTTCTCCTCATTCGATAGTGCAGATTCTGATTCAGAGGATTGTTGTCTGTTAGTATTTTGTCCTGGCGTGTTTGAGCTTGAGTGAACAGGATGATTTTGTACAGAAACCGGATTTTGCGGCAATGGTAACTGATTAGGATTGAGCCCTAAATTAGCCTGAAAAATTTCTTCAGGATTTGTTCCTTGTGCTATATTGCCAATATTAATAGTTGCCATCTGAATATTAATAATGGCTTCTGTTAGATTGAATGCATCCTCTGGAATACTGTTTGTGCCCGAACTGAGATCTAATTCGTTTACAGATTCTGAACCACCAAGATTAGGTTCATTTTCAGGCCGGTTAGATTCACTACCAAAAGATGAAGGTGATGAGCCGCTACTAATCGTACTACCTATCGCAGAACCTGCGTAAGCACTACCACCAGCTACTAATCCTGTTACTAATGCACCTAATATTCCACGACCTCTGCCACCTACGCGACCTCTGCTACCTGGTCTTGCTGGTCTTGATGATGATGGTCTGGTTGCTCTTCCCGATCCTGAACCAGGTCTGGATCTACCCGATGTCGATCCTCTGCTAGAGCTACCAGTTTTAGGTTTGGCTTCGCCTGATGTTGATCCACTACCAGACTTATTTGATTTTTTAGATTTAGATTTACCCGATGTAGATTTATCACCAGATTTGCTGGCGTCAGATTTACTATTGTCTGACTTACTATCAGCTGATGCATCCGATTTTTTAGTTGGTGATCCATCAGTATCTGTTTCTGTATTGTTTTTCTTTTTTCCTCTTTTTTTTGCCGACTTTTTTTTGCTACTACTTCCACTACCAGACCCTCCCTGACCTGAACCATCAGATCCACCGCCAGATTCGCCACCAAATCCTGGTATCCTATTTAAACCAGGAATATTTTTTAACATACCCATTTTTCCTAGTGCATATATAGCTGCTGATAATGTTATAATACTTGCACTTAAAGCTGCAATACTACTAGCTAGATAATATAAAGATTTATCTTCTCCAGTTGGCCATATTAATGGAACACCTTTAATCTTCATTGCTTCTTTCATAGCTTCTATAGACGCAGGATCAATAGTATATGTACCTTCATTCTGCTTTTCCTTGTCTTTATTATCTTTTGGTTCTGTTTTTGTATCATTTACTGCTTTAGGTACAGAATTTAATAAGTTCTGTTTAATATCGTTTAAAATACTTATCATTCCTGTTTCGAATTTATTTGCTACTTCTTTAGCAGCTTCGCCTAATTTATCTGCTGCAAGAGCTTGTCTTTCGGTAGCGGCTTTATATGCATCGATATATTGTTTTTGTGCTGCGCTTTGTCCTGTTTCGGCCTCATTTAAAGAATCCATAAATGTGGCTTCTCTAACTTCACCAGTCTCTGTATCTGTATAAAGATATCCTGTTTTCTGATTAAGCATGGCCATCAGGTTGGGATCATTTGCTGCCATATTTTTAATAAGTTTAGCTTGCATTTGGTTCTTGACAGGCTCTGGCATCATACTAGATAGTGCTTCAAATCCACTAAAAGCCTGCTGTCTAAATTGTAAGCTATTTGTTTCTTTCTTACTAGCTTTACCACTAATTACTTTAGTATAAGCAGCTAATCCCTTATTCATCTCTTGGAGTTGACCAGCATCAGAAGTAAACATTTTTTGTAAGAAGCTAACACTAGCTCTAGACGCTTTCTGCTGTTCAGCCAATCCCTTTAATGCATTAGATGCTGCGCTACCATCTCTGGCTAATTCTTCTAGTGCTTTACGACTATTATTAATAGAATTATTTTGATCAGCTACTAATTTCGCTTGCTCCATATATGCCTGTGTATCAGCAGGATTTCCTGTTTGAGAAGCTGTTACAGCTTTTGCTGCCAAGTCTTTTTCTGCCTGATCTTTCTCTTTTGTTTTGCTTATTAAACTTTCAAATATTTTAGCAGGATCTGTTGTACCTCCTGGTAAAACTGATGATGTTAGACCTCGGATCCTGCTCTCAAAAGGAGCATTTTGTTCTGCTAAACTTGTTCTTTGTCCAAGAGCTTCTTTTAATTGTAAATCTCCTTTTATTCTAGTATCTTGAGCTTGTAATTGATAATCTTTAGCCTCCTGTAAAGCTTTACTATAATCATTAAGATAATCAGTAGTTTTTTGTAAAGCATCATTATATTGTTTTGTTAATGCAATACTTAGATTAGTGGCTGCTTGAGTTGCCTTAATACTATTAATAAAAGAATTCGTATCATCGCCAATATCACCTAAAGAAGTATTGGCTCCTCCTGCTGTTTTTTCTTTTAATTTGTTTTCTATTTCGTCTAATAGTTCTTTTGGAACTGGACCAACAACACTCAACGCTGTTTTTATTTGATCTATAACACTATTAGGACCATTATTAATATTTTCAGCTGTTGCTCCTTTAAGAATATTAGGAAGTTTATCTTGAAGAATCTTATTCATTTGTACTTGTTTAGATAATTTATCTCCATTTTCTCCTCCTCCTGCCAGACGCCCAACTCTATCAGCTGCTCCCTTAACTTCCTCATCAGAATATCCACTTAAATTTGCTAATATTTTTTCATCAGTTCTATCTACTTTACCAACACTAGCTTGTCCTCTTAATGCATTGACACTATTATTGATTTTATTATCAAAAGCTTCTAATTCATCTCCAAATCTAGCAATATAAGCTCCTGCTCTTCTATAAGTCTCTATTAAATTTTCAGTTTGAATACTCATTTCCCTCATAGCTTTATTCAATAATAAAGTTTTAGCTTTAGTAAGTTCTTCTTGTGCAGCTAATCTTGCGCCCTCTTCTCTTAATTTGGCTCGTCCTTCCACTGTTTTAAGATCTTGACTAACATCTATACCTTGTTTTTGTTTATTTGTAGCTGCTATACTTATTAATGCTTCATCTAAACTATGTCCTTTGCCTCCTTCTGAAACTGGTAATATTAATTGTCTAACAGTTTGACTAGACTTTACTAATTCTTCTTGATTTACTTTTTCAGCTTTTTTAATTGCAGCTTCTCGTTCAGCAGGATCTTTTATTGCTGTTGCAGCTTTATTTCTTGCTTCAACTCCTTCTATAACTGTTCTTATTTGATCAGGATCAATTTTATTTCTTCTAATATCTCCTAATTTAGCTTGTGTATCTATATACGGGGTTAAAGAACTGGAGATAAATGCACTTCGGGCCTCTTTTTCTGCGTTACCGCCAGTAACAGAATTAGTAATACCAGTAAAATCATAAGTTCTTAAAAACTCTAAAGCGCTACGAGCTGAACCGCCTCTGCCAAAATTAGCTTGTTCTCTAAGATCATTTGAATTTTGTAACAATTCTGTACTTTTAGCATCCGCTAATGCCGCATTAGTTTCATTAAAATTTGTTGCTAATTTATCAAGAGCATTTTTGAGTTTATCAGCACTAATTTCTACTTGTTTAATATTATTTTGTAATCTTTTTGTATTAAATGCATCAAATGCTCCTGTAATACCTCCTATTATTGCTCCACCAATTCCTGCGATTAATGCTCCGACAGGACCAGCAACCTGAGCACCTAATGCTGCACCACTAGCTAATCCTGATCCTGCTCCTTTTATTCCTCCAACAACTCCAGCAGTATGAGGGTTGGTAATAGCTACATTTTCTTCAAACTTTCCAGCTCCAGCGGATATTACTGATCCTACTGTTTGTAAACCACCAAGCTTATTAAATGTTTGACTAAATTTACCACCTTTACCACTAATAAAATCAGCACCTCTGCCTAAAGTTTGACCTAAAGAAGTTTGACTAAACCTATGTAAATTATCAGGAGCATACTCTGCTAAAGCTCCAAACCTTTGTCCTTCTCTACTAGTAATAAATTTTTGACGTTCTACATTTTTAAATTCTGGAGTATTTTTTCCAAAATTACGCTCTAGTATATCTTTGGATATGCCTAATTGTTTAGACAATTGATCCATAGCAATATCCAAAGCTTCGGCGGAGTCTGGAGCTTTTCCTAAAGCAGAAACTAATCGTTTTTGTGCTTTTTCTAAATCACCAACCATCATAGCCTTAACAATACTTCTAGCAGCTTTTTCTGCACCTTTTATATTTGGACTAAGACCTTTCATTGCATTGGCTATTTGTTCTACTTCTTTATTTAATCTTTCATTAATTAAGCCTAATTGAGCAGTATCACCTTTTTTCTTAGCTTCTTTATGACTAGATGCTAAACTAGTAATAGTATCATGTTTACCAGCTAGTTCATAACTCATTTCTTGTACTCTACCATGAAAATGATGCTCATTTTCATATGCTGCTGTACCTAATTTTTTAGCAATATTTAACTTATATCCTGTAACTGTCATATCTTCTTTTTTAGCTTTATACTTAAAAAATTCATTATCATTATTTAAAATATCTGCTTGAGATATATTACGACTCGGCGGAGGCGAATTTGATCCCGGCGGAGGCGAATTTGATCTTGATGGAGGCAGATTTGATCCCGGCGGAGACGGATTTGATCCCGGCGGAGGCGGCGAATTTGATCCCGGACCACTATGCGAACTTGAAGATAATGTATTGCTTTTAGAAGAAATTGTTTCTTCTAACTTTCTAGCTTCTGAATTAGCTTGTTTAATATCTTGTTTTAGTTTATTTATTCTGTCGTCTAACTGTTTAATATTTTCTTTACTATCTTCTGTATCTATTGTTATTGGTAAATTTGATTTTTCATTTAATAGTTTTTTTAATCTAGCTTCTGCTTCTTGTATAGCTTTGCCGGTACCACTCTTTAACCCAGAACTATGCATCGTCTCTAGTTCTGAAGTACTCAGACTTTCTGACCCGGTTTTCCTGCCAGTACGACGAGCATCTAACATACCTCCAGAAGATTTGTACGCTCCACCGAATTCCAAATTTTCTAATAATGAGAATCTTTTAGCATCTTCATCACTCATTCCTTTAAAAAACTCTATATCTTTGTCTTTTAATCCTCCCCATAATTTTTGAGGATTGTTTTCTGTGTATCTTTGAATAAGCTCTTCGCCACTTGTAGCTATAGAAACTTTATTTTTCCCCCTTTTTACAGCTTCTGGACCACCACCTCCAGCATGTTTAGCATAAAGAGTGTCCAACTCTCGTTTTGCGTTGTCTATCTGTTTATCTAAATTCTTAGTATCTAAAGTAGGTGGTGCTAATTTTTTTCGTTGTTTAGTAAGCTTAGTAAGTTCTAAGTTAATTTGTTCTATTTTTTGTTTAAGTTTGTCTAGATCTTCTTGTTCTTTTGTAGTATCTATTGGATTAATACTTACTGGAGTTGATGGTACAGGAGGTGTCGGACTAGTTTTGGATGAATTTTCTGCTTCTCTAGCAATACTCTCTGTTGCTAAATTATCTTTAATATCTTCTGGTCTATCTGGGGTTAAAGCGGTAACCACCCCAGCTTCGAGATATGATCTTGATCTTTGGTGTCTTTGTGTATATTTTTGTAATACTTCGTCTTGGTTAATTTCTTTTTTTCTCTTTAATTCCGCTGTAGCCCTTTTTTTAATTGATTCTCTCTCTTCTGGGGTTTTAGCCTCATGATATTCTGCTTCATATTTCTCTTTAATCTCTTTTTTAGACTCTTCATTTCTTTTACTAAGTTCTTCATTAGCTTCTTTTTGAAGACTCTTTGATCTATTATCCTGTTCTCCACTAACCTTAAGACCCGATTTGGTAGCAAATACTCTCATTATCTTTTCTAGGATAGCCTCTTGTCGTGTATTTCCTTGCTTTTTAGCCTGTTCTAATAATTTTTTAAGAATATCTATACCTATCCTACCTGTTTGGCCAGATGATAACCCAGATTCTGTAACACTCTTTTCTAAAGCCTTAAGATCATCATTTACTTGTCTAGATATACCATTTTCATCACCAAAAATTTTTGCCATTCTAATATTAATACGAATAAGTTCTTGTACTCTATCTGCTATAATTTTTTGTGAATCATTACTAGTACTAGAGCTAGTATTAGATGGACCGGGTGTTACTTTATCTCCATCACTAAAATATCTTAAACCTCCTACGGATCCTCCACTGCTATAATATGTTTGTTTTTTTTGTATAGCATTCATAGCTTTTTCACGAATAACATATGATCCAACAGGTAAATCTATTGGGCCAATACTGTCGCTAGTACCACTTCCTGGTCCTTTAAATATTGATATTCCACCATCAGATCCTTTAGAAAAATTATTTAACCCATTACGATCAGCTTGATTTAACACATCTAATTTGTTATATCCTATGCTTTTTGCAACTTCTGGAGACACATATCCTTCTCCATTAGAAACCATAGCTTTAACAGTTTTTCCTTTTCTAAAATTTTGTATATTGCCGCCTATTTTAAATTTTGACGATCTAATAGGAATAGGCGGGGCTGGAATAGGAGGCGGAGGAGAACGAAACTGAGTCTGAGGAGCTATAGTTTGTGCTCTTTGTGGTAGAGCAGGAGGGGGCGGAGGAAGTGGTGGACGACCAGATGGAATAGTGCCTGATGATTTTGCAACTAAATTTTGTGCAGAATTGAAACTATATTCTGGAACATTTGTTTTTAATACTAATTCAATATTATTGATTTCTTCTTGTAATGCAGATTCAAGCTCTTTTTCCAATTCAAGATTTTTGGATTGGATTGCTAATGTTTTCTGATTTAATAACCATTGATAATAGTTTGTGGCGGGTATTCCTCTAGATCCAGTTGATGAAAAAGCTTCAGAGAAACCAGGAGTAGTTTTATATAAATAGTAAAATTTCTTAAATTTAGTTGTGTTTTTACGATGTTCAGTAACTTTCTTAACAATATCTTTTGCTCTTTCGGATCCTGATCTTTCATCTCCTCTAATCTCAAAACGCCCACTAATCCCAGTACCATCAATAAGAGTATCTGATGTATCATAAGTTTGATTAAGTTTAATAAATTTACCTAACTGAGATTGTGCTGTTAGTGCTGCTTTCTTAATTTCTGCTCCACTACCTTTAGATGTATAAGCTGTCCAAATAGGCTTGTCAGTATTAATAGCAATTTTATATCCAGAAAATAATTTTTTATTTTTAAGAAACCAATCAGCTATAGTTAGATTATCATTATCCGATATAGGATCTAATCTCATTTTCCAACCACTACCCCCAAAATCAGTTTTAGCCTCATTTTCCCCAGCAAATTGACCAATACCTATATAATGATGTCCTGGTAATTTTACTTTATTACTAGATATTTTAGAACCAATAGGCCATTTAGTTTCAATATCAGAAATACTATCTTTTACAACAGTTTTTATTGGTTTTACATCTTTTGTTGTACTCGGGGGCGAAAATGGCGGCAAAAGAGTATCTATTTTTGAAAATTTTGATACTTTTCCACCACTATTTAACATTTTAACAGCCCAATCTATATCGAGAGATTCAAGAATATTATCACTCTTTTGACTATTATAATTAGCCTCTATATTTTTTACTTTAAATTTAGAATTTCTTGGTAGAATATATTCTGATTCGGTATCAAAATCGTCAGCAAAACTTTCATCGGCTTTACCTTTGTCTACAGAATCACCAATAAGTCTATCTTTAGTTTTTCTTATTTTTGATTTATCCCTATTAATTGTATCAGCCTTGGCTCTTTCTGGACTTAATCCTTTGGCTTTTTTATTTGTTTCTATTGTCATCATACCTTTTCTATCAAATGTTTCTGCTATAGCTGGAATTTCCGAAGTGGACAAGAAAGAAGGTATACTTACAGTTTTTCCAACTAGTTTTTTTGTATCTTCTAGTTTATTAACTTTTAGGCCAGCTGATTCTATAAATAGTTTTTGCTTACTAGCTCCTAGGCCACTATATAATTTTTCTGGTAATGAAAATTGCATGGCGGAATCTAATGATCCAATAAAAAACGATAATCGCTTATCTACTGCTGGTCCAAGTTTTTTTCTTTCTGTCTTATTTAGGCGTGAAAAATTGCCTAGTGGCTGACTCAAATCGTCTTTCCTGCCAAGAGCAGTATTAATAGCCGCATCTAAGCCTATCGCCTGATATGCTCTAACAGTATCTAACATATCACTAACGCTATAACCTTTATTGGCAGCTAGCCTTTCGGAATCTTCTCCTTTTAGTTTTTTAACTTTATCAATATATTGAATGTCTTTTTCTAGAGAACCCACAGAAACATGAATATATTCTCTGTCAGGAGCGAAACTAACTATGCTTTTGGGTCCAACCTCATCCATGTTCTGTTGTTTAACTCCGGGTCCCAAATCTCCCTTATATGCTCTATTTAGTGCTTGATTAACAATACTATCATAATGGCTTATTATATCATATATTTTATTCTGTTCAATTAAAGACCTAAGATAGTCAGAAATGCCAGATGGAGCTTTTGGTAAAGTTATTTGTTTTTCGGTTTTTTCTTTTTTTGGCGGAGTTTTGTTAGCTAAAAACTCTTTTATAGAAGATATTCTTTCTTTAACTTCTTTAATTCCAGCATCTTCCATGAAAGGGGCTGATTTCCTAAGTGTGCTAATTGTAGCCTTTCTTTGAAAACCAAGTAATTCTAATGCAGACTCAAGCAAATCTAGTTGTTTATTGAGGTCTTTTGGTGACTGCTGCTGCATTCTTTTTACCCAGCCACCATCTACAAAATTTTGAATTCCTACAGTACCACCAGAAGCATGTAATCCCAAAGCTTTTGTAGCCTTTTCACGAATTATAAAACTACCTACTGGTAATACTGTTCGTATACTGTCACTGGTTCCACTTCCAGGACCTCTAAATATACTAATACCTCCTTTACTAAATCTTCCAAAACCATTATGGTCAGCATGATTCATCTTATGAAGAGTATTATAGCCTATACTTTTAGCAACTTGAGGCGGAACATAAGCTTCACCGTTACTAACTAAAGCGGGAATATATCCTCCATCAGCAAATGATTGTATTAATCCTCCATTATTATTTTTAACATTTCCTGTTTGTTTTTTAGATTTATCTTTTTTATCATCTTTAAAAATACTTGGATTTATACCATATCTAACTCTAGAAGCATTTTTAAATTCTTCATAAGCTGTATTTCTACTATTTGCATCTATTGTTCTTTTAGCTTCATAAAGAGTACCATTACCTTTAAATATAGTAGGAATATCCCATATTTTAAACATTATGGGTGAAATAGAACTAAAATCTACTGGTCTATTTTGTTGGAAAGTTTCTTGTAATTGATCAGGAAGAACAAATGGAGATGCTCCTAATTTAACAGCAAGTTTTTCTAGTGATCCACCTTCTATATTACCTTGACCCAATCTTTCTTTAGTTTTATCATCTATTGATACTAATTCTTCTTTTTTCTTTTTAGATAATGCAGATGCTAACCTATCTAGGTTAGATTCTTCTCTTTTTCTAAAAGACAACAATTTCTTCTCAGATTTTATTGGTAATCCAGCCTCATAAACAAGAGGACTTATAATCTTTTCATTGCCTTCTTTATCTAATCCTAAACTCCAAGGATCCAAAATATCTAATCTTTTATGTCCAACTGGCTCAAAACCTAAAATAACAAAAGAATCAGTAACTCTACTAAGTTTTTCGTATTTTTGTCCTAATATATCTGTAGTTGTTTTACGTAATAGGTCTTTACGAGTACCTTTATATTTTTCATATTGATCTTTTACATATTGTTTTACAGCATTTCTATCAGCAATATCACTCGGGATTGTACTTGGATCATTATTACTATAATCTCTAAGAACTTTACCAGCATTATTAGGATCCAGTCTTCCTGACCAACGACCGGTGCTTTGTCCATTATATGTTTCAGGAACAATTACTGTTTGACCAGCCTGATCTAATATTCTTACCATTGCAGCATATGTTGTTGACAATCCACTAACTTGTCGAGTAGCTTCTATTCCGGATTGTTCTAATAATAATTTAGGAATATCTCCAAGAAATTTTGATTTTTTATTTTGTTCCAAATATTGAGATATTAGATATAATCCATAATCTGGGTTTGATCGATCAACACTTCGATATAATTGTGATTTTTTTCCATCAATTGCTGATTTTCTAACATTATCTAAATTATCATCCAATAGTGTGCGATTAGAATCTAATGAGACACTTTTGAGAGATGGTATATCTGCATTAAAAGTACCGTCACTGACACCTTTTATTTGTTTTGGACTAATAGGAATTCCTAGATCTGTTAATTTATTAGCTATTAATACATCATTACTTTGTGGACGAGCTGTTAATATTTGTATATTTGATAATAAATTAGGATCTTTTTTACCTTTTTTAGCTAGTTGCTTGCCCAATGGTGTTAGTTCTGCTTTTTGTAAAGCATGAGCAACTCGTGATAAATCAGAATGACCAAGTATATCTACATTCCCTTTATCGTCTAAAACTTCTGCATTATTAACTAATGTTTTATCAAAATCAAAAGTTTTATCATTTAAATTTCCTATAGTTTTTCTTTGTAAACTTCTTAATAATCTTTTGGCAAAAGGTTGATTTTCAATTGTCTGAGAGGTAAACTGTCTTCCATTTAGAATGTCCGATGATTTATCTATAGAAAATTGAGTTTGGGCAAGTAGCCCATTGTCTATCATACTTTCCATCCGACTGTTAGGCGTTACTCCATGTCCGGAGGTACCAGCCATAAATTGTTGAACTATTCCACCAATATTATATTGTTGTCTTTTTATACCATTATTATCTAATAAGTCTGTTAATGTACTATCTAAAATTGATTGTAGATTATTATCTAATACTGGTAATTTTTGTACTAGACTAGTAATAAATTCTTCTTTACCAATATCCTCCATTCGATCAATAACATCTTGTTTTATACCAAGATCTAATAAAGTTTTATTTAAATCAGGATTAATAGGTTTAAATAATGAAGCTTTCTTAGTATCTGTAACTTTACTTGATAAAGAAGTTATTTTTTTAAACAAATCTTGATCATAAGATTTATCTTCTAAAGATTTTCTACTAAATGATAATATTTCATTATTTAATGATGATAATTTATACGATCTTCCATAAACAACATCTGCGCTCTTATAATGAAGATCAGGTAAACTATCAAAAGCATCTGCTAATCCATTGTTGTCTGACTCAAATAGAGACACTACTCTTTGTTTATATTTATCAAAAGCTGATGCTGATTGGGTTTTGAGTCCATTTACTAATTGATGAGTTAATTCATGGTATAATATGTCATTATGTACTCTATCAGTATATGGATGGGTACTAGCTATATTAATAGCCCCCCTACCAGAAGATTTAGCTTCGGCTTTTTTCGATTCAGTTAATTTTTGTTCTGCTTTAAATTTTTTATCACTAACCACCGCTTTTTTTTGTTTTAAATCTTTGATTTCATCCCAAATATTTTTAAATGCTTCAGTATCATAGTCAAATGATCCATCATCATATTTTGTAATTGGTTTTTTTATAATTTTTGTTGCTAATTTCTCTTTTTCTTCTATTAATTTAGTATACCCATATAAATCTTGAGCATCTTTTTCTGTAAATCCATATTCTGATAAATCAAATTTTTCTAATCCTCTTGACCCTATCCCTATAGCACTAAATGATCCAGTAGAACCTAAAGGGGTGCCTTTTTCGCTGAAATCTAAATGAGTAGGTAGTACCAAAGATAATTGGTCTTTTGGCAATCCTATAAATTTAGCAAAATTATTTAAACTTTCTACAATATTATTTCTGGATATTTTATCTTTAAATGACGATATAAATTTTTCTCGATCTAATGGGGATTGAGAAAAATTTTCTGATATTTTAGCATGATCAATAAATATTCTTTCATTATGAGGATAATTATAAAAAGCTTGATCTGTTATTTCTTTTTGTAGTCTTGCTTCTGTTTCTTTAGCATAAGCATTGCTGATTCTTTTTGGGAATAAAAACTCTCCTGTACCAAAAATTTCTTTTGTTTTTTTAGCTGCTCCACCTGCCATAAATTTTTGAACTCTTCCTCCTCTGTTAAGCTGTTGAACTTCCATATCAACATTTTTATGATTATCATTTTGTTCAAATAATTTAAGTCTAAATTTATCTACAGAATTAATTTTAAATTTACTGTTGGAAGGAAATATATATTCTCCTTCAGAATCATAGGCGTCAGTATAATTCTCGTCTATTATTATACCAGCGAATCCTTTTTGACCAGTTGCTGCTTGTAGTATCCTAGATTTTTTGGACCTGTCTTCTAGTAACTCTCTATTTATTGTAGTTTCTTTTGATTTTTGTGGAATAATACCTTTCTTTTTAGGATTGGTTAATATGGTCAATATCCCGACTCTTGAAAAAGACGTAGCCATACTCTCATTATCTGAAGCAGATAGAAAGGACGGCATATTGAAGGTCTTGCCAGGAAGATTGTCTATGTCTTTTTTCTGTTTGGTATTAGTCTGTTTTAAAATCAAATCTAATTTACTCTCTCCAAGTCCACTGTACAGTTTTTCTGGAAATTTATACTGGGCGGCGGCATCCATACGTTTTACCAACTCTGATAATTTTAATTTATCAACACCAGAGGTTTTATAAGTTTCTGGTAAATCTTTTCCATAGAACTCTCCTAGTGTTTCATTAGTTCTATTGGTTGCCAAAGCAGTATTTAATGTATAATCTAAACCCAATCCCTGATATGCTCTTATAGTATCAAGCATATCTCCAACTTCTACTCCTTTACGTTTTTTAAGCGATCCTTTATCAATATTTCCACCTGTTACGTATTTTAAATCATCTTCTAACGCTTTGATAGTAACATCTATGTATTCTGCGGAACCACTATGTTGATCATAAACAGATACTATGCTATCTTTTGTGATTTTATCCTTTGAAGGTCTTGATCCGGACATCAAAATACCCCTATATGCATTGTTTAAAATAGAGGTTAATTCTTCTTGATATGCTTGAAATGCATAGTCTTTAGTTATCGGTTTTTTTTCTGTTCGCCCAATGATAGCTTTCAACATAGGTGTTGGAGAAGATGATATTGCTTCACTTTTTGTATCTTTTGCAATACCGCCAGCCATAAATCTTTGTATCAAACCGCCATTCACTTTTCTCTTATAATCATCTATTTCTTTTTGTGATATTTCTAATGCGCTTGGTCTATCGATCATATTTGGTTCAAAAATAGCAGCTCCGTAATGCCTTCTGGCCATCTTGCCTTTTCCTTTATCTCCTTTCTCATCTTTTTGGTAATTTGCTATTTTTTTAGCAAAACTCTCTTTGGTTGCAGCAGTCGTACTTATTTTTGCGTCTGTTGGTGTTCCTGGAGCTATCGTATTAAAACCTTTGACAATTCCAGGATCCCAACTCGCATAATCAAAATTAGCTTTTGCACTAGGCTTTAAACCATTACCAACTGCTCGTACAGCCATCTCATAAATATTACCCTTGGTTGCATTAAAATTATTACCCATACCTTTTTTAACATCATCAATACTTATATCTCTTCTATCACCTCCAGGAGTAAATTGTCGAGTTGCTTCAGAAGTTATATCTGCTAATCCTTTATTCAAAATAGAGTCGTCAAAAGAATCTGGGTCAGGATAATCAAAATCTACAAGATATCCTCCATCCTTAAATTTTTGTATCTGTCCACCCATATTGGCCTTTTGTCTCTTCTTAACTGTACGTACAGGTTTTATCTCGGGTGTTGATGGTAATGAAAAATCTAAACCATATTTATCTGGTTGTGAGATTGCTAATTGATCTAATAATCTATATGGTTCAAATGAACCTAATGATTTAATTTTATCTTTTTTATCTCTAAGTTCTCTTAATATTTCTACCTTAGCAGCATATTCTGGATCAGTAGCAACTTTTTTTGTATCGATTCTACTTATACCCAAAGCTTTTATTTCTTTATCTATACCAGATAACGAAGCTTCCTGATTTTGTTGTACTGTATCTATTATTTCTGGAAGAATATTAGCTCTATTTTGTAGCTGCCTTATATTATTAGAAATAATGCTATAAATATTAGGAGATAATACTTGTTGTAATTTGGCCATATCACCGGCCATGATTAAATCTCTAACTAGAGTACCACTAATTCCACCGCTTCTTTCAATATTTACCACACCATATCCAGCATCTTTATATTTTTCTGTTTGTTTTGGTGTTTTATCGGCAACAAATACTTTACTTCCTTTTTGAGGTACTAATACTTTTCTTCTGTCTGATCCGCTTGGAGTTATATCAAAAGCTTGAGGCACCTCAAAGTCTCTTGGTTTAGGCAATACTATAGCTCCTTTGGCTCCTACACTAGCTTTAGCTAATAATACTCTAGAGTCTTGATTAAAAATTGCGGTACGATAACTAGATTTATCTCCAGCAACTATGCCCTCATTCGCTCCAACAAGATAAATAAAATCTTCAGGTACAATTCCCATTGCTGCGGCAGCATCCATTATGCTTTCGTGTCCTGCTGTCATAGGAGCAAAACCACCCCAAGTAAATCCTATTTTCTTTTTAATAATTTCAACTAATTCATTACCAGACTTACGACGTAATTTACCAGATTTGGTACGACCCAATACTACCGATCTATCTCCCAGCTTATTACCCAATAAAGCTTCTCCAATAGCAGTGTCAACACCAACACTAGATGTTACTCCTGGTTGACGACCTTCTAAACCAATACCGGTTGTATCTCGTGATATTCTTTGATCTTTTACTTTTTCATGCTCAGCTTTAGTAGTAGAACTTAATGTATATGTTCGATCTGTTGCAGAAAAGACGTTATCTAGCTTATCTTTAGAAACACTACTACTAAGAACTATTATTTCTGTAGCTTTATTAATATCTGATGGTGATAATATTGGAAATCTTTCTGTTTTTCTTAATTTAGCATCATCGGTTCCTTGACCCCTAGCTAATGTGGTTTTACCACTACCAGCAACTCCATATATTGCTCTTAATTTCTTTAGATTGCCAGTTTTACGAGATTGTACAGCTAACTGGGTTAAATGGTCTGTATATAGACGAGGCCCTTTAATTCCACTTTCTTGCATTCCTTTTTCTACAATATCTTTATTAGCTTCATTAGCTATAACATCATAATCGATATAGCCTACTTTTCTTTGAGCTATACCACCATCTACAAATCGGCTACTTATTTTTCTTATATCAAACCCTTCATGTCTAATCTGGCTCGATCCTGTAGATGATTTTTGAGAAGAAAATAAATCAACTATACCAGACTTGGAGCTTATATATTTAGGATCTAATAAATGTTTTACCCTCTGAAAAGCCATAGATACATGGTTATCCATCAAACGTTTTACTCTAAGAGAAGCTATAGAGTCAGCAAATGCATTACCAAATTGTTGATGACTAATATTTTGTAGAGCACTATAAGGTATAGCTCGTTTGTTATTAAATAGTAAGTCGCTATTTTTTCTAATCCATGCAACGAGTGAAACAGCATCTACTCCTTGTTTACCTGTTTTAGTATTTTGATTTGCTATACTAGGTAATCCTAGCTTAAAAACCTCTCTAGCTTCTAATCCTGCAGATACTGTACGTTTAGGACTAAATTTTTTAGACCTTCTGCCTTTGCCCACACGCATACTAGCATAAGCCTCTACTTCTTCTCTTGTTAGTGCTCCAAAATTCATGCCTACATGACTATCTTGTGTATTTCGATCATTAATATCTATAACTACCGGGGGTTTTCTTGATGATTTTGATTCTCTAACTCTGTTGCTACCTCCTTTTGTTCCACTAAATTTTTGTATATCTCCACCATTATTAAGATGATTAAGAATATTTATACCAGTTTTAGATGTAGCAGTTTTATTTAATACAAATTCTCCAGGAGTTAATTTAGCAGAAACAGTGTCTCTATTTCCACTTCCAGGAACAATACCTCCGGTAGCAAATTTATGTACAATTCCTCCACTATTTAAAGTAGCAGACGGGCCACCAGCTCCTGGTATATTTTTAATCGTTTCACTATTATTATTAATTGATGTATTTAATACATTAATATTAGAAACTAAATTAGATATAGTATTAGTTAATATATTAAGAGCACTAGTATTAGTGGTTATAGCATCAACTGCTTTGGATGTAAAATCTGTTTTTTCTTTATTTTTATCATTATTTCCAGTAATTGATGATCCCAAATTTTCTCCAGCAGCTTTGGACCCTCCACCACGAGAAAATGCACTAGCAAATCCTCCAGCAAATTGTGTAACAGCACTAAATCCTTTAACAGCACCCATTATAGCTAGTAATGGTAATATTGGCTTAAAAGCACTAGCTAAACTTATAAGACCACTAGTTAATCCAGTTATTATACTAAAAAATGCTTTGAATGTTGAACTTTGACCAACATCTCTTACTAAAGCTAAAAATTGTTCTCTTACTTTAACAATTTGATTAGCCATAGACTGCTGCGCAATAACAGCATCTTTAGCAGTAGAGGCTTGACCAGTTTGAGCTACCCTTAATGCTTCTTGAGCAGTAGAAAATTGTTGAATGAGGGGAATAACCTTACCAATTTGTCTAAACCCGCCCAATTCTTCCACAATTCCTGAAAATCGTATATCTCTAGTATCAAGAGTACTTAATCCTTCGCTTAATCTTTTAATAGCTTCATATGGTCCAACAAATTTTCCGTCAAGATCTTGTAGTTCTATTCCAAACTCTTTAAGAGCATCTATAGTGCTTGCTCTTTGAATACGAGTAAAAATAGTTCTTAATCCAGTAGCAATAGTTTCTGCACTTTCACGAGTTGTTGCTCTTACACTAGTAAATACAGCTATAAATTCATTAAGAGCATCAGTACCTTCGCTAACTCCATGACTAGCGGTAGCAAATACACCACCAGTACGTTGTATAGCAACTATAATATCTTTTGCTTCTACTGCAAATGCTGCTGATACAGCATTAATCGATCCTAAAGCAGCATCTAAGTCTTTAGCTTCTAGACCAAATTGTCTCATAGCTGCTATAGCACCTTCTGTTGTATCTTTCATATCATCAAAAGAGGGCGCTAACTCTGTTTTTGCTAATGCTTCTAATGCTATTTGAGTATCTTTGGCACTAAGACCAGCTTGCGCTAATGTACTAGCAACGTCTATTAAAGATGCGCTACTAACACCATATGTTGTTGCTAATCTTGTTATTTCATCAGTAAGAGCTTTGATACCAATAGCTCCTTTACCAGTAACTTGTTGTAATTTAATAGTTTCTTTATCGAAGTTTATAAATGCTGATGTTGCGCTAGTAATAGCATTTATTAAAGAATATACTCCTGTTGTAACAAAGCTAAATGCGGCAAATCTTTTAATAGCCAGTCCAGACTGTTTACCAAATTCCATCATAGCGCTAGAAGCTTTTTCGATATTTTTACCAGAAGATACCGAGGCTGATGCGACACCAGATAAAGAAGATGAAACTTTATTAGAATTTTGTCCAATATTATTTAATGATTGAGATAATGACTGTAAACTACCACTCAAACTTTCTGCATTGCTTTTTGATTGAGCTAATACATTATTCATAGCTATTAATTTTTGAGTAACAGCTTCTATTCCTTTGGCTGCTTTAGTGTCTAGTTTTAAATTAATGTTAGCCGATATAGAACCTAATTGTCTACGAATATCTGCTACAATAGGTTTTAAATTATCTGGACCTCTAAGATTAATTTGTGCAGTTAAATTAAAAGCATTAGCCATTTTATTATTCTTCTTTCATTATATAAAATAAAATCCCCAAAGTAAAATTACTATGGGGATGATATTTTGTAAATATATATGATCAAAAATTATACTATCAATCTGATGTTGGTTCAGATATTTCTGGCTTATCATTTGTGACTGGTTCAACAGTTGGTAAAGATGATTCTGAAGATGAATTATCATTATCCTTTTCCTTTACGGTTTCTTTGTTATTATCTAAAATAATTGGATCACCATTTTCATCTAAAAATGGTTTAAACTCAAATAAGTATTCACCTTCTAAGCTAACAGGATTACCATCTTTATCAATATATTCACCTTTTTCATTAATAAAGCGACCATTTTCATCAAGAAGTCTACCTTCTTCGTCAACTAACTTGCCTTCTTTGTTAATAAATCTTAGTTTATCATCAACAAATTTGTATTGTTTCAAAAATTTATTTTCTGGTAATTTTTCTTCATAGTCATCATCTAGACCATAAAGCATACCTGCCAAATGTTGAGCAGCTAAAATTGATGCTGTATCACCAGACTTATTTAGGTACTCTTCGTAACTATTAAAGTATGGCTTTTTACTATCATTATACACCGTACAAGCTGAAACTAGATAATTAAATCTAGCATTATCTGCTTGACCTTCGGCAGTGTGGGTATCAAGATTGGTTTTGACCGAAATTAAATCTCTTAATTCTGCTCTTAGCCTTTTCATTTCAATAGCTACCGATTTAGCTTCGTTAAGAGAGATACCACCACGAGCTAATTTTCTTTCATTCTCTAATATGGATGATTGTAATCTATTAAATTTGGTTTGTTTACTCTCATCCCATAGTCCTTGATCTACTAATAGATCATCTAATTTAGCTCTAACAACAGCTTTAGCTTTAAGAGCTTCACTAAAAGCTTGATTATAAACTTTTGTAGCCTCTCTTTGGTCTTGTAAAGATGGAGATCTTACCGCTAAAGTTATTTGGGTGTCATTAGCTAATGTTACTGTAAAAGTTCTAGTTTTCATTGTTTTTCCTCTTCTTTATGTGGATTTTGTTTTTGTTTTAAAGTATAGTTATATTTAATTGGACCAATCATAGTATCTAAATCATGAATAACTTTCCTTAACTGATTATTACCATTATTTAATATACTGTTTCTAGTATAATCCCAAATTTCTCTCATATCTAGTTGATTATCTGTTAGATCATCATCATTATCAATATCTATCCCCCATAGATAGCCAAAGTTTTTTTCAAATTGGTATAATGCTCCAATCATAGTAGTTTGAAATCTTTTAGAGATTAGTTTTTCTATATTAGAATCCATAAATTATTTTCCTTTAACGGACTGTATATACTGTTGATTTATTTGTACATTTAAATTTCTTTGAATATCCGGCAAACTAGAATGATCTAGTCCATTTTTATTTTTTTCAATCACATTATCTCTTTCTTTTATAATAGATCTAGATTGATTATCATTCAAGCCATAAATATTTTTAACTTCTTCTTGTGAATTTGCTACTAAATATACTTCTTGTGCGTTATTTAATTTTTTGCCTTCTAAAAATTTTTCTGTTCTTTTTTTTGCTCGGTAATTATCATTTTCTTTTCTTTGTAATATCATCCACCCGTCAAAAGCATCATCATCCTCAAAAACAGCATCTGCTGGGCATTCTGTATGTTCGTGTGCATTATCATACATTTTGGTTAGTATCACCAAAGTTTTTTGTTCATCTGTCCAGTTTACAACAGGTTTATCAAATACTAAATTTTTATTAGCAGACCAATAATTTCTCCATAAGTCTGATCTTGCTATTTTTCTAAAAGTAGATATATCAATAATATTTAATGATATTTCTTCAGCAAATTTATTTAAGAATAAATTATTGGCAGTATCTATATTATCAAAAACCTTTTCATTATTATGAGTATAAATACTATGTATTAATAAATATTGATTTTTGATTCCTTCAATATATCCATTATGAGTCAAATTATCAAACATGTGTCTAATATTATATAGTCTATTATATGATTTTCTTGCTCCTTCAAGATATCTTTTAATATTTTTTATGCTATTAGGATTAAAAAAATTTTTATATAATTCTATTTTATGTTCTTCTATTTTATTTTCAATATCTTTTAACTTAGCATCTGCATCCCTTGTCCACATGCCATTACTAATTAAATATTCTAAAATATCGTCATCAGTAATCCATTCATTATATTTAGTGTTGTCTCTTTCATTATTTGCATAAATTTCAGCTTTATACTTAATAGAAATGTCTGGATAAACTAGCTTATACTTATTTTCTTTAAGTATAAAGTAGTAATACCCAGACAATATTCTAGATAAAAATAATGATATTGTATTATCAATCATGTGTCCTATATGTCCTCGAACCTAATCTTTTTATATCAATCAATTAATTGTCGTAACCGTCTGGTGCTCCTACTGCGACATCGTTAAACCATTGACCACCACTATGAGCAACAGTAAAATCATTGAAGGTTTGGAAGCTATATGTAATGCTAACATTATCACCACCAGCATCACCACCAGTATAATTAACGCTAGTTAATTTATTCTTATCTCCTAGCCAAATCTTAGTACCTTCACATGTTTTTAAGAAAATGGTATCACTTCTAAGATTAAATCTTGGTGTGCAGCCAGTATCACTACTAGTAGCAACAGTGGGATTAGTAATATCTAGTAAATCTGGCGATGTATAATATCCACTTTCGCTAGCTTGGATACCATCACCATTTTGACCAGCCATAACTTCAAATTCTGATGTTACTTCAACAGGGAATTTAACATAACGATGATAAGGAGCCATAGTACCAATTTCATACATGGGTTCGCGACCAAAATCTGTATTCACTTTGATATTTTGAAAGTGAACAGCATACCCACTACCACTACCAACTTGTGCATTAACTCCACTAACTATACCTGGAATTTGATTAGGAAATACACAAGATGCAATATCTAGGTACTGTCTGCGACCAACACCAGTTAATGACTCTGGATTATCATTATTGCCAGTAAAAGCTCCAGTAATATTATTAGAGCCCCAAACCTTATTGTTACCAACTAAAGTTACATCTTCTGTAAAATTACCAGCTACTGGGAATGTATATGAAACACTACTAACATACATGCCTGAGCAGGTTACTGTGCTTAGAGGAGTACCAGTAGCAGATGTAGCAGTATCTTTGTAGATACTTAGGTAAAGATCTGTACGAGCATTAGAACGACCAGCAAGAGTTGGACTTTCAGCAGTGTGAGGGCCAAGACCAGTGCCGGTTTCTGTGGCTAATACATAAAGTAATGGATAACCATCTAATACTTTGTTCAGAGTAACCTGAACATCTGGTACGTTCTCGATGTTTTGATAAATAGCTTGTTGACCTAGTTCAAATACTTGTTCAAGATTAAAGTTTGTTGTTATACCAACACTTTGAACACCACGGGCTACTGTGGACCCGTTTTCTCCCATATTAACTTGTTGAATAGCATAATAAACACGATTGTTGGCCATATTATTATCTCCGATAAAAATTTGTTAAATCTAGGTAATAGATATAAAAGCATAATAATTCATACACCACTTTTTAAAAAATTAAGGATATATTATTTCGGCCGTTACTCTAGCAGCACCACTATGAAAGTTGGGACGATTTGTTGATAATTCTACCAAATTTATATTTTTAAACCAGCATTTTCTCCATTTATAATTTTCTACCAAGTCTGGATACATTAAAGCATCATTTTTTAAATTACCATTATAATCTAAAGGATATTTATCATCTTTGGCTACATTATTAGTATTATATAGATAAATAACAGAATCTTGTTGATATCGAAAAATATCTAAAATTTTATTTCTATCATTTTTATTTTCAGCTAAAACATATAACATAATATCTTGTTCAAAAATTAAACCACCACTACCAAGTTCATATGGTAATGAACGACTTCGTGGTACAGCTTCTATAATAACACAGGGCATTTGAACTCTTTTATATGAGCCTATGCTCCATTCTCCTTCTGAGGTTTGCGTTATATCTTTTGAGTCTGTATTAAAAGTATTATATTGTAAAATATTAAACCATGGAGCATCATTAGCTCTATATGTTTGTATAAATCTATAACTATAGTTTAATTCTACAGAAGATGATTTATTAATAGCAGAATCAAAAATTATTTGTCCCAAAGGATAGTTGATAGTATATCCTGATGTTATTAAAGAGTTATTTACATAAACTCCACTAATTGGGGTTGGAGAAGTTGATTCATATGATATTCCAGTTTCCCATACCCAATCCTTACGCACAGTTTGCCAAACTTGACCGTTATTATATGATGGATCTTCTACTAAATTTAATTTATAATGATAATTACCCCCATATAAATTATGATCTGGTCTAGCAACATCAAACCATGCTCCAATATGTAAAAAAGACCAATCTAAAAAGTTTTTCATATTACTTTCTAGAATATTTAATAAAAAATCACTTGTAATATTAGAAACATTTTTAAATGTAGTATTTGGATTACATAAAGTCATATTTTAAAAGCTCTCTTTAAAAGGTTATTAATTTGATCTGATGATGAGTTTATAGCTCTAGTAATCCAATTATCTGCTTCGGTTCCTGATAGTTCTGATGGTATAGACCATCCTAAGCCTGGACCCATAATAGCCATTGATGTTCTTGATCTGGGATTGGGTCCAATTATTACTTGATGATTATCTACCAATATTTTAGTGCCATCTAATAATAACCAACGAAGCCATGGTAAGCTATATCCTCTATCATTATCTATCATATGAGCATAGTCTGTTTCTAAAACATCACTATAGTCTGCTTTAATCATGGATATACTAAATTTACTACGAATAGTATTTCCAGAAATAGTAGGAACATCATATATTATACTAATATTATTAGTCCATATTTCTAAAAGACTATTGATTTTTGATGCCCCATCCACTAATCCAAGATCAAACTTTAGCTGACCACCAATAATTGAACTATATTCAGGACTAGATAAAATACTATCTATAATAATTTTAGGTAAATCTTTTTGAATAATTTCTATAGCATTATGCATATAGGATGATACTTCTGGTAACAAAGCATTTAATATTTCTTTATAGATTACTGTATTATTTTCTAATAATTTAAAAGATATTTTCATTATAATCCAGTATTATTGAGTCAAACTTTTCGCCAAATACAGACTAAATAATTATTATCTCCTAGTCCAGAAAAATTGGGTTCGCCATAAAGAGTAAATGTTGGATTTTCTATATTATTATTAATTAAAACTGTTATATCTTTACATCTTCTAATATCAGATAATAAATTTTTATTAGATATAGTTTGTATCATTCCATCACTATTAGCAATATTTATTGGTGGATTGATCCATTGTTTATAATTCCATAAAATTGTTAAATATGCTTCTGAAGAGACTATTTCACCATAAGATCCTGCTCCATTACAATATGGACATATTTTACCAGCACCAAATGGTACTGGACCACCATTTTTATATTGATTAGATGATTTTTTTAAATTAGGATCATATATACAATTAGGACATATGTTTTTTTTATTAATTCCAAAATTAAATTGACATTTTGTTGCTAGTGCAGACGATCCTAGCAAAAAATCCATTTGATTATTAAAGGTTTTTTGCAGATTTAAAAAATCTAGGTTCATATAATCTGCTTTCTTATAAAGAATATTATGTATAGTTATTAATATTATCTGTTCTAAATGATCCTCTTAATTGAGACCTAGGATCAAACTTATTACCAACAAAAGGACTAAGAATAGAAGCTACAGCAGTAGCATTACCAATATTATATTCCATTTTAAGTTGTTGATACATAGCACAAGGACCTTCATCAAGTATGGTCTTATATCCTGCTAAATTACCAGATACTTGTAAATTAGCAGAACCTAGCGAGGTTCTTATTCCTTCGTTAGCTGCTTTGGTTCTAAAAGTGCTTTGATCACATAAACAAGCCGCTTTTAATGATACTAGTCCAATAAATACAGTATCTTCTGCTGAGGTTGCTGATGTAGGATCAGGGGTAATAGTAGAGTTAACAACTCCTATTGTATATTTATTAATAAAGTTAATCTCTTGAATAGTATATCTAGCTGCAATAGCTATAATTTGTTCTATTCTATCATCACTATAAGTTGGAGTATCAGATAGATCTCCAATCAGTGTTCTTACAATAAGTGGTATTTCTGTTTTCCAGCTCATATATTTTAGCCTTTTTTATATAATTTTAACTCTAATATTAGAATACACCTATTTTACTAGAGTATAATTTATTATAAAATGGCTAAATATCTTGGGGCTGGAGCGATTGCCACAGGACGAGATCGTCGGCATAGATCGTCGCCAACTTCGACTGCTGCTCGGAGGTCAACTGCCGATGCTACTCTGACTGGTTGATGTGCGCCAGATCTCAGCGGCAGGCACGCCGTGAGGCTCGCGGCGGCGAGAGCGCCGAACAGGGCGTAGAGGAGGCGGAGCATGGCTAAGTTATGCCCCACTTGCTCTTTAGTGCAGACACCAAAGAAGACAGATCGGAGTCGGACAACACGACATTGTAAATTGCTAACTCACAAATGTCGATGGCGCAAAAAATGCTTCGCGGCGGATACGCGCCAATGCAGTGCGTGTTAGATGGAAGGTTTGTCGAAAGTGCAGAACTCAACGTCAATGATTGTTTAAGCGTTCCATCGCTATAACTGTTGTAAGATCTATTGTTGACGGTGACAGTTCGCACTGAACATGGCGAAATCGCGTTGTAGTGCCCAGCAGCATTATTTAGCAAATGCCCGGCCACGTTATAGTACTCGCCCGAGTGAGTTTCTGGATATAAAAGTATTTCGGGACTGTCGTTTCCATCCCAAAATGCGTACCAAATCCTATTCGCAAGCGTCGGATTTGCTAACACCGCAATATGCGTACCAGTTGTTGTCCACCGAAAGTCCTTAGTCAGATTCAAAACGTCATTAGAACCATCAAACCTCACAACATCGCGTCCGTTCTGGATGCCTGTTTTTCTGACCGGACTATACGGTGCGAAACTCTGGGTCGCATGCCGACCATTCCCCGACTTGTCTTGCCAGCGCTGCACTGCACCATTTGCCGAGACAACAGAGCCGCCGCTAACGCTGTCATAAAGCGAGTTGCTGTCCGATGCATCGAGCCATAATTGGAGTCCGGCAAAACTTGTCGGGATAGTATTATATGGAGTTATAGACGCGCTAGCAGACGAAAATGGGCCGGTGCCTAGCACTGTGACCGCAGCCACGCGAAACACGTATCCCGTGCCGTTCGTCAGTCCGGTGACGGTGGCGCTTGTTGACGACGACGCAGAGCGAGAGAAGGTAGTCCAACTGCTGCCGCTATTAGCTGAATACTGAACAATATAGTTTGTGATTGGAGTTTGTGTTAATACCACTGGTGGTGTCCATGTTAAGCTTACCGTAGTATTACCAGCAGTTCCAACAATACTAGTTGGAGCTGGTGGAATAAATAAAGCCCACCTAGTATCATCACTAAGACTATTGGAATATGATTGTATTCTTGAAAGGGGCATATTTATTCCTATGTATTATAATTTGGGAAGGGTGCTGTTGGGACTGAGATAGATGCTCCGTTATACCTAGCAATTCCCTTTGTAACGCGTAACTCATCGATGTATCCACCGAAATCATAATAAGGACCACCAGGCGACGAACCAGCATACTTAGAACCGACTGTTATGCTAGATGAGTTTGTCAAATTGTTGGTAAACGATACTGTCGAAACAGCTGATCCATTCACATAGATAGTAAGAGCCAAATTTTTTCTTACCCAAGCGATATGATACCATTCACCAGTTGCAGGAACAGTAGCTGAACCATAAAATGCTCCTGAATAAATACAAGCAGAATTGTTTCCGCCATTAGAACTAGTTAAGAAAATTATACCGCTAGAAGACAAGTGATCGCCAATTTCCAAAACTGACGGATAAGTAAGTCTAGTATTTTCTCTTAACCATGCTTCCACTGTAAAATCTCCTGTGCCAAATGCAAAATCTGTAGATGGTATTATAGATAGCCTGTCGCCGCTAGAATCAAAATACCCGCTTTTCCCACCAAACTTACTTTGCATAGTAGATTGTGTCGTATCACCAATAGTTGTAATAATTTTTGGTGATGAACTATAATCAATAAATGAGCTTCCAGTGTCATCCATATGAAGCAATAAAGATACAGAACTGAAGTATGGGTCGCTACTCCAAGAGCTAATTGGTGTTCTTGTCCAGTTATTAGTATTAGTACAAACATATATGTAGTTACTATCCCAACAAATATCTCCTGTATTTCCAGTATCACTAGTTGAGGCTGGCGTTTTACTATTTCTAACTCTAAATTTATTACTATTAATATCTAGGTTGGTTGATGGACTACTGGTTCCTATTCCTAAATTACCAGCTATTCCAATATTACCAGAACTTGGAAAATAAAAACCAGTAGTTAAATCATTTGATGAACTAATGGCTGGAGATCCTGATGAGCCTGGAGCTATACCATTTAAAGTAGCTACCGCTGTTGTTCCATAACCAACTCCCCAAAAGGTTAAACCACTAGCTGGAGCTTCTGTAAAGATTATATTAGATCCGCTAACGCTATATGAAGAAATCGGTTCTTGAGCAACGCCTCCCACATAAATTCCCAAAGTATTAGCACTAGTCGGATAATAGGAGGTTCCACTAACGCTTAGGGGAAAAGAAGTTGAAGAACCATTAAAAGATGAACTAATATTATCTAATTTACTATAATTAGTAGAAGATATAGTGGATCCTCCGCTAGTACCACTTGCTATGCTATTAATAGTATAAATTCCACTAGATGAACTAATACTAATATTAGATCCAGCCACAATATTTTTAACAGGAACTATTCCGCTAACACTACTATTAAAATCAGTAATATTTAATGAGCTTAAATTAATACTAGTTAAATTATTCCAATTAGAAGTTCCATCTCCAATTTTTAAAATTTTATTTGATAGATCATATCCTGGTTCGCCACTAGCTAATACCGGATTGGCCGAATTCCAATCAACACTAGTTCCTTTTCGTAATTTAATAAGATCATTTACGGCCATAAACTATATAATCCTTATAGGGGCATACTATTTATAATACACCCCTTTTAAATATTAAAAAGTTATCAATTATCTAAACTATTGGTTCTCCCATGTATCTTTATCCACCACAAAACCAAACATAAATAAGATTCGTGGATTATCTCCATGACAAACATCCACACTATGATAATATTCAGTAACTAAATAACACATCATATCACCTTCATTTAAATCATAAGTATTATCTTCTACATGAATATTTCCACCACTTTGTGCTTTGCTAGCAAGAATATTACATCTTAATCCAACCACACCTTCGCCCACACTAGGATCTTTGTGCTTGTAAACATCGCCGTCATTATAGGTTACGCTCACAACAACTCCATCTTTTCCATGACCTTCAATTACTGGAGCATTTTTAGTAATAGGAATAGTATCTCTAATTCTATCCTGTAATGCTTTAACCAGTTCAGGATAATTAATATTTTGACTCATTCTGTTAGTGAGTCTTTTCTTTGTGGTAGTAAACTCTTTTTTATCCCAATCTCCTGTTATACCATCCACAAATTGATTTTCATTAACAGCTTGAGCACTCCAGTCTTTTAAAGTTTGAATCTCTTGTGCATTTAAAAAATTTCTAACTAATAAAACTTTACCATCAAAATTGTTTGCCATAATAATCCTCCTTTAATTTTAAATATAACTCATTATCATGATAGTACTTTTGAACCACAAGTTCAAGTTGTTTTTCGTTTAACTTTGGTTTTTTATTATTATCTTCTTCATTTAATCTTATTACTGGTGTTAATAATCCTAAATAGTTTGCACACTCATCTATTTGTTCTGGAAATAAAAAGTACTTTATATTTATATCACTATTTAAAAGTCCCATACTTTCTAATGTCCAAAAATGAACATCTTCATCTTCTAATAGTCCCTGCTCAACAGTTTGGTTTCTTCTAGCACAACTACTTAAAAATCTATCAACAGGATTTCTAACCATACAACACAAATCACAGTTTGGATAGCCCATTCTTAAATCATGACCAACCAAATTCATAATAGGATGCCACCTTTCATCTTTAAACATTTCTGGTTTATAAATCTCATGATTTTTTGGTAACATAAGATTCATAAGAGCATGACTACCACTTCTGGTTACTAGTGCTAATGCTTTGTTATTATATAGTGCGCAAACGCCTCTCATGATATTTTTCCTAATAGTTGCATATCATTTATTGTGACTTGTGGACACCCACCTTTATCGCAATATCCTGCTCCATATATATCCCACTTATAATATCTAAAAGGATAACTATTAGAAACATTAAAAGAAGTATAACTTGATGAATTTAGAGCTATTTTCCCAGTATCATGTAAGCTTGTCCAGTAAGAATTATCTACCGATCCATAAAGAACTAATCTGGCGACCGCCCCAGAAGATGAGCCTTTAATTTTATATCCTGATATTATATATCCAATTACAGTATCTATTGTTCCAGAAGCGGCAACTGTCGATTGAGGAGTGCCAGAGTTAAACGGACCCCAATTATTTTTGTATGTTTCTGGGCGGTCTGTTAAAACATCAGATTTTTTAAAATTTATATTAGTAATAGAAAATGGGGTTGGATTGCCGTAGCCGCCTCTTTGTCCCACAAAAGAACCCAAAGAAAAAACATTATTTATTGATCCTGTATAAGTAATATTATTAGAAATTTTATCATAACCAAGTATACTACAAGAGGTTGATGGGTCTTCATATCCTAATAGTTGCATTTCTCCTATTTGAAAAGCGTAATAAATATAGCAAGAGCAACCACCTTTGGTACATGCATTAGGAGGATAAATTAAAGAAGCTGGGGATCCTTTAGTTACGCTCAATCGGTAAACTTTATATGCATTAGGAACACTTATTAAATACTCATTATATGGACTATTTCTACAAAGTCTATCTGTTGCATAAGGTAAGGTCTGATCTGTTCTAGTATCAACAACATTCCATGTTATAAAATCATTACTTCCATATAAAGTCCAAGACCTTGGATAGTCATATCCTATATTACCACTTAAAGGAGTAGTAGATACTCCATTCGCAAAACCGTTCCACATTCTATATTTTGTTAAAACAACAGGAAAATTAAAATCAAAATACAAATATGTTAATGGATCACTATTATTACAAGCGTTGTATCCGTCTATGCTCCAATAACCCAAAGCATTATAGTAATAATTATTATCGTAAGGATTTTGATAAGGTAAAAGTCCCGTAAATAGATTGTTTGTAAATATAGAAAAATAAGCACTAGATAATAATTCTGTTCCATATGGTCTAAGTATATACCCATTACCTAATCTTGTGTTTAATGGTAGGTATCTATAAAAATCATAAAAATTAAATTTGTAGTAATATGGAGAATTTCCGCTCAAGGACGGATCGTAAATTGTTCCTCCTCCTACTAAAACTCTTTCAGTTGGCATAAAATCACCTTTATATTAGGGTTCCTCGTAATAGTATATCATTAATCACGCATCCCCAAGAGCATCCACCTTTACCACAAGCATGTGGTGAACTGTCTTTGAATACAAACTTGAAATATTTGTAGCTATTTGTGTTTGACACATTGAAAATTGTACTAACTGTATAGCTGGTCTGATTTGATTGGGAATCTAAAAGGTTCCAATTAGTTAAATCATTACTTGCATAGATATCCCAAGATATTAATTTGTAATTATCGTTCCTACCTCGTGTTGGAAAGCCAGATCTTATATTATATCCTTTTAATACTATTGGATAGTCAAAACTTAAATATTTAGTATCATATTGTCCAATAGAAAGCCATCCTGTATGATAACCAAAATCCCAAGTTCTTAAATAGTCTGTATTATAATATAAACCATGAAAATAATTTCTGCTATCATGTCCCAAATATCCACTGTTGTAGAAAGCAGTATTAAAGCTTGAGTTACTAACAGACCCAGAACTTGTTATGTATTTTGCTGTTGGTAAACTACTATAGTATCCATGCAATCCTACTGATGATGATACATTTTCATAACCTATTAACTGTAGTTCTCCTAACTGCCAGTCATAAGAACAACCATTTTTTCCACAATTATAACCATCCCTGCCTCCAGACGTAACAATAAATTTGTATATTTTGTAACTGTCTGGTGAGCTTATTAAAAATTCACTGTATGCACTTGTATTTGGATCAGAGCTAGTTGCATAAGGCAATCTTGCTTGACTATTTCTTACATCTATATCTGTAAAAGTTATTCCGTCTTTTGATCCTTGTAACTTCCATCCTTGAGGAGTTTGGTTTCCAATATCAGAGTATTTGGTACTATAAGCATTTGTTTTAAAAGCAACCCCAGATTTAAAACCATTCCATAGTCTATATCTTGTAATTACTGTTGGGATAATAAAGTTATAATCATAAGTTCCATAACTATTAAATAAATAATTATTTTTATTAATATCATCATATGGTAAGCTACCATTGACTAAAGTATAATTATACTGATTTACGATATTACCGAAATAAGCCCTGTAGTCGGTATTAATGAATGTAGG
>Ga0214923_10001616_pt1 | contig 31802 bp, 31 predicted proteins | sample LL1510_MetaG_FD_177993 | JGI IMG/M metagenome (GOLD analysis project Ga0214923, IMG submission 177993) | Freshwater microbial communities from Lake Lanier, Atlanta, Georgia, United States - LL-1510 | ecosystem: Environmental > Aquatic > Freshwater > Lake | place: USA: Georgia | collected...
AACGCCCTCTACTGTATCTCGAACAATCAGACTTTGAGTATTCTGATCAATCGAAATCCCCGAGAGCGCTGCCGCACTGGATCCTCCGGCCTGGCCTCCCATTTCGGAGGTGCTCAAGAATCCAGTCAGAAGGGCCGAAAGCTGACTCAAATCCGAATAGCTGATCGGAAACACACGAGTGATACGGGGCGCCGCCTGAATGGCGGCACGTTCTGCCTCAAGGATCGCCTGCTTTTCTTTGATCAGTACGTCCCTTGGCATGACCCTAAGAACACTCTGGGATCGCTCGGCGCCCAGATTCAGACTCGTCATCACCACTTCAAGCGCCTGATCCCAAGGCACATCCTCGAGGGAGACCGTTACTTTGCCTGAAACACCGGGACTCACCACAATGTTGAACCCGCTGGCTTCACTAATTAAACGCAAAACCTCATGGATGTCGGCGTCCTTAAGCTTGAGAGTGATCGGGGAACCGGTGAACTTTTTCTCTTGGGTTGATTTCATTACAGTATTCAACACGTCAGCATCTTCGGCCGATGCAACAGGTTGGTTCTGAGACACAAGTGCGATCATCACTGCCGGCGCTAAGAAACTCGATCTAAAAAAGCCTCTTTCGGAATTCTGCATCTAATCCCTGTCCTTCCTGTCGATCAATTCGAGCTCCCCGTTGATCTTCATGTCGTAAGTATCCGGAATTCGTCGACCGCGCTCATCTACATAAAATTCAACGACCCGAATGGCATCCGCATTGATGCTGACCACTTTACCTTCGCGAGCACCAATGGTATCCCCCACCTTCACGAAAAAGGTGCTTCCTTTAGGAGTGGTCACCATCGCCCTAACTTTCTTGGGTCCGGTAATGACTCCGTTCAACTTAAAATCGCGAAGCTGATAAAGCTCAAGATCAGACTCCTTCCGAACTGCGGCTTCCTTTACAGATGGCACTTCGAATGGGTCCCGAAGCGCGCGAATGAGATCTTCGTTCATGATCACCTCAATGGGAGACCCTGAATCCTCGGCAGGAACTGCAGCAATTGAAGTTGAGCCGATAAAAACAAAGGCCAATTGAATGAGGAAGCAAGAAGGCACCTTCATGGACTTCCCCCCTCATTTGGTCCTTCCTTGGATCCATCCTTTTGATCTTCCTTCTTAGCTCCAGCTTTACCCTGCTTCGAGTCTTCGGCCTCCTTCGAAAGGGCATCCTCTTTACTCACGGTGTACTGATAGGCGTTGATCGAGAGGGAAGACACAAGGGTCACCGCTCTGGAACTCAGGCTTACCGGACTCACTCTTAAATTGAAGTTCCCGACTCGTAGAATCCGCTGCATTTGTGAGATTCTGAGCATGAATAGGAGGATCTGTTGAAAACTCCCTCGAACATCGAGTTTGAACTCCTGCTCGAGGTAGTATTCTTTTTGTGACTTTCGGCCCGGCTCCATCCGGTCCACCCGAATCTCGAGCTTTCGAGCCTCAGTCAAAAGGATCTTGAGCAAATTTGGAATATCCGCTGCTTCAGACAGAGCTCCTTGATATCCAGCAAGCTTCCGGGCTTGTTCTCGAATTTCTTCCTTCTTGGCATCGAGACTCTTCAGGAAGGCTTCGCCCTCCTTCTTTTTCTTTCTCATGCCCTCAAGCTCGTCATCGGCCTGCTTGACCAGCAGTTGCTGCTTTTGAGCTTCTCCGGCATCCGTATATTCAAATTCATAGAACTGGTAACCCAAGTAACCCAGGTAGCAGACCAGTAGAAGCATGGATGGGAATCTTTTGAGTGCATCCATTATTCAATCTTCCCCTGAAGTTTGAAATCCGCTTTCATTCCAAGAGAATCCGTCGAAGAACTACTCGTGAGCTGGACATTGGTATAGTAAATGCTTTTCTGGAGCTTACCCATGAAATCAGAAATGAGCCCGGCGTCCAAGCACGATCCGCTCAGACTGTAAGCCCGCTCGGTCTGACTATACTCTGTGATCCAGGCATCCTTGGGCAATGACTGGGCAAGCGTCATCAAGGACTTGGTTGCGAAATCACGATCGCGAATCAACTTCTCGATCGTATCGATCTTGTTTCGAATGATCGCGGAGTTTCGCTCGAGCTGCTGTTTGATTTCTTCATAGCCTTTTACGTTTTGAAGTTCGCGCTGCAGCTTTTCACGCTCCTTGCCGCGGCTTTCGATCTGGGTTTTGATGTCGGCGAGTCGCTTTTCCACATAATCGTCATAAAAAAGCGTTGCTCCATAGCCGAGCCCGAGGGGAATTCCAAAGACGCTGATCAAAGTCCAAATGTCGCTGCCGCGTCCCTCGAAAAGACTCTTGAGTGAACTCCCGCCACTCGCAGACATTCGGACCTGAGTTCCGCCGCCACCCATGGATGAAGCCTTTTTTCGTGCCAGATTGATGCGGATCATTTGCCGTCCCTCGATCTCATTGCCAAGCCCACGGGAATCACGGCTTCTCGGGCAATGCTGTCAATAAACTCAGGCGTGAATTTTTTGGAATTCACCTCGACCCGTTCAAACGGATTGAGGTACTCGACCGGCAAGTGGGCGTATTCGCCCGCGATCTGCAGAAGATCCGCTGCGCGAGAGGCGCCTCCGGAAAGATAAATCACCGAAACCGGTGGGCCCATGGATGAGGCGTTGTAAAAATCCAAAGACTTCTTGAGTTCAGAGCCGAGTGTGTGCGAAGTCCTCGAAACAATTTCAGCCACTTCCTGAGGCAGGTTACCAGAGATCTTGAGGGCCTCTGCATCCATGACCGAGGCCAGCTTGAGCTCTCTTTGGATCTCGAGAGAAACCATGCTGCCTCCATAAGGTGAATCCTTCGTGAAGAGAGGCACGCCCTCAGAGCAAATCACAGTCTTCATGCTCATGGCTCCAATGTCCGCAATCATCACAGATTGATTCAGCGGAGGATCATAATTCATCTCATAGCAGTTCTGGAGTGCGAAAACTTCGACATCGAATACCGAAATCTTCAGCTTCGCGCTCTCAATGGCGTCTCGATATTGATCGATGAAATCCTTTTTCACAGCGACAATGATCACTTCGACCTGGTTGTCTTTGAGTTTTCGAAGCACTTCAAAATCAACGACCACATCATTGATGTCGAAAGGAATGTATTGCTCAGCCTCCCACATCACTTGATCTTGGAGTTCTTTCATGTTGGTGACCGTGAGACTCAAAGTCTTGATGATCACGCCACTTCCGGTGAGGGCCGCGCAAACTTCTTTGTTCGAGATTCGTGCTCGCGAAAAAACATCTCGAATCGCATCGGTGATTACGCCCGGATTGATGATTTCGCGCTGATCTGAGAGTGCGCCCTCTACCGGGCTGCTTTCATAGGCAGAAAAAGCCCAGCCCTTGCCTGTAGTCTTGAGTTCGACTGCTTTTACACTGGAGGCGCCGATGCTCAACCCTACCAAAGACTTACCCGAGCCAAAGATGCCCGAGAGAAAGCTTGAGCGACCACGTCCTGCCCTTCCATGAGCGGATGCCATAAACTCAAGGTTACACAGTGCAGGGCTAAATTACAATTCGTTGACTCTAATTTATGGAAATTTTTGCCGATTCTCCGTCAAGCTCGACGTAGGATGCGCGATCCAATCGACCCTCCGCCAAATCCTTGACTGGGACAACTACCAACACCAATCGTGAGCTCACCCCACTCAGGCCGTAGACCGGGTCAAAGCACACGCCTTCTACTCCTAAGGCGATCGAATGGGTGGCTAACTCTGCCGCCGACATGACCTTAAGAGCTCCGGAGTCATCACTCCACGGTGCCTCTTTTTCAAGGACTGGATTCTCTTTCGAACCACAATCCGCAACCCTATCCACCCGATACATTCCGGGCGATACAAAATGCAACCACAGGGGCTTCTTTTCTTGAATCGATCGGGTTTTGAGATGATCCAGGGCCTTCGAGAGATCGAGTGCCGCATCAAGAGATCGCCACTTGGGCAAACGCTCATTCACCACTGGGACCGCGCAAAGACCGAGAAACACCAGACCCGCAAACGCAATGATCATCAAACGCTTGCGACGCTCCCGAACTCGGGTCTTTTCATACAACTCAAAATCGTACCAGTCCGATCTTAGGGGCTGATCCATCGAGACACCTCGAAGAAGAGTTCTACCAGAGCACCCAGTACGAGAAAAGGGCCATAAGGGATGGCCATCCTCAGCCCTTCATCTGATTTTTTCAGCTTCGCAAGGGTCAACCCCACCATACTCCCCACAATTGAACTCACCATGATCGAAGACCAAATCCCGCCAAAACCCAAAAAAACGCCAATCGTACCCATGAACTTGATATCCCCACCTCCGAGGCCGGAGCGACCGGTGACTTTTTCATAGGCGAGCGCGAACAAAAAGAAGAATCCAAACCCTGCGACTGACGCCATCCAAAGTGCCGGGATACCTGAACGAAAATCCCAAAATGCGGTAAGTGCCCCCACAGCCCAACCTCCGAGGCTAAGCTCGTCAGGAATGATTCGATGATCGAGGTCGATAAAAGTGATGGCGACTCCGAGCGCAATGAAGAGCCAAATCCTGAACTGAGAAATTACCGAGAATGCACTCAAGGGCAAGTCGCGAAAAGAGGCCCAGAACAAAAATGCGGTCATGAACTCAACCAGTGGGTAGCGCCATGAAATGGGGCTTTTGCAACTTGCACATTTTCCACGGAGGATCAAAAAGCCCAGAAGTGGGATGTTGTGATACCATTTGAGCCCAGTCCCGCATGAGGGGCAACGGCTCGCGGGCCTAACCACCGACTGATCGAGTGGCAATCGATGAATCACCACATTCAAGAAACTTCCGATGATCAGCCCGAAAAGAATCACCCCTGCTGAATTCATCATTTAGAGGTTCTTCCTGAAAAAAACGGCATTCCCGAGGAAAACGAACACCAGGGACCAGCCCATTCCGTACCCCGCACGAAGCAGGAACTCAGAGGCCGACAAGGGAAGTTCATAATAGACCCGAGTATCCATCAGCAGCACCGAAAGATCAGGAGTGATGCCCTGAAGAACGGAGAGCAGAGGACTTCCGCCTTTGTTCTTGAGGAATACCAGCTGCTCGTGATTGTGTCCAAGAAACAGCACGGCAAGCACGGAAACACTCGAAAGACCCGGCTTCAGGAAAAGAGAAAGCAAGAGCGCGATCGAAGCTGCAATCAGACTCTCGATCCAAAGCAGCCCCATGCTTTGAAAAAAGCCAATCGATCCACCCCCGCCGACCACTTTGAGTCCCGCCACCAAAAACGCACTCAAGACACCGGCATAAAGAAACGAAAAGATGCCAATCCCGAACCACTTCGAGACATAATAGGCGCTTCGATGCACCGGCCGGGATAAAATCAAATAGGAGGTCCTGTCTTCGATCTCGGTTCGCAAAGCCCGGGTTCCCGCTCCGGTTGCGACTCCCACCAAGGCCAAGGCATTCACCAAGGTCCCAAAATGCAAGAGCACTCGATCCTGCCTGCCCCAAACCAGGAGCGACGCAAAATACCCAAGTAAAAGCAAAAACGCAGCGACAAAGAGGACATTATAGAGGATCTTCTCGCGAAACAGATTGCGAACCGCGAGCTTCGACAACACCCAAACTGCGATCATGAATGAGTCCTCCATTCCGAAAGACTTCCAACAAATTGCAAATTGCCCTCTTTTAGCACCATCACCCGGTCAGCGAGAAGCTCGACATCTTCGAGTGAGTGGGAAGAGAACAAAATCGTTTTTTTCTGTTGTTTCCACTCGGACATGTGACTTCGAACGAGCTCGCGAGCCTCGGGATCGAGACCACTCATGGGTTCGTCCAAAATGATCACCGAAGGATCCCCGATTGAGAGTTGCGCAAAGATGGCCTTTTGAAGCATCCCCTTTGAAAAGGACCTGAGGCGCTGATTGAGATTCGCATGAAGTCCGTAATTTCGCGAAACTCGATCCACCTCTGCAGAGATCTGATCTCGGTGAAGTCCCGCTAATCCCGCGTGCAGCTCGAGAAACTCCCTGAAGCCCCAATCGAGGTTTACATAAGGGCGTTCCGGAAGGTATCCGAGGCCACTTCGAGCCCGAAACTCAAGCGCCGAAAGGCCTCCGATCAGGATCTCGCCCCCTTCGGGGAACTTAAGACCCAAGATCAAATGGAACAAAGTCGTTTTGCCCGCTCCATTATGGCCAAGCACCGCCATACACTCGCCCGATCGGACGCTCGCCTCGAACGGAGTAACGAGCACCTTGCCCTTCATTGAAAACTTCGGCCTTTTGAACCGAATTACCGGCGATTCATCTGGGCTCATAGAGTTTAAGCTTCTCCATATAAAACTCTTTTAACGCAGGATCCTGTGTGTTGGAAATCAGGATCTTCAACATCTTCACCCCGAGAATCTTCTCTGAGTGTTCTTGGTTCAGCCATTGCCGCATTTGACTCAAATAGGGGGGCGCCCCTTTCACCTCACTAGCTGTTAGATAATCAGCTTTGGCCTTCGCAAAATCCTGTCTTAAATACCCATGAACAAATGCACGATAAATATAGAGTAAATATCCGCGATTCCAAGACCCTCTTGGCACCTCCTTGCCCTACAAAATCGAAATCCCACGATCAAGAACTTCGAGGGCCGCATCCACATTCTTGTACCAAGCAATAAATGCCGAAGCACCCTGCTCATAAGTTTCAAAAAAATCGGGGTCGAGGGCCTGAATCATCTGGTATCCGACGCGAGCACGAGCTTCAGTCTCGGGGGTGGGCTTTTTCTCGCCGATGTCTTGTACCACCCCCAACCAAAGAGCATCGCACGCTGCTGGCCAGAATCCGGACGATATGGCCTTCAGGAATTGGGGTGTCACTTCGAACCCTGTGTCACCCGATGCAGTTGGGCGAGAAAACTCAATACCTGAAATTGAAAAAACAAAACTCAACGCAAAAAAAAGTCCAAAAACCGAATGACGATGAAAAAGTAATCGCATTTTCATGAACGAGCCCTTATCCTAACACTGAAGTCACAGATTAAAGAAGTCTGTATTCATCTATCAAAAGGGGAACGTTATGATTGAGAGAGCTATTAGGATTTTAAGTGAAAAGAGAACTACAAGTAACACGCGGGGGTTCACTCTTGTGGAGCTCATGGTGGTGGTCGCGATCATCGGGATCCTGGCATCATTGGCCATTCCGCAATATCAAAAATTTCAGTCTAAGGCGAGGCAGTCAGAAGCAAAAGCGGCCCTCGCATCTGTTAGACAAGTTCTCGAAGCTTACAAAATTGATAATGGTCTTACTTTTTGTTTGATCGAGGCGGGCTACCAGCCCGATGGAGGAACTAAATATTACACGGTTGGGTTCCAGCCCGCTACCCCACCAACAAACCTTTGTGGCCCTACAGGCGCCGGAAATTGTAACGTTGTTGCAGGCCAATCCACGGCTTGCACGTCAACCAGTTGGCAAATTGCGGCGAACGGAGGGATTGGCGGAGCCGCTACTGCAGGAACAGATTTAACCTCCACTTCGACCATTGGTGCTGGTGGTCTTTACACTGCAGAAGCTGTGGGGAGAATTAGAACCTCTACCATCGACAAATGGACCATTACGGGTGCAGGCGTTCTTACTAATACCGCAAGCGGTCTTTAGGTATATCAATATTACCCCGCCAGTGTTTCACTGGCGGGGTTTTTTATTTTTAGTCACTTGAACAATGCTTTTGCCGCAGAGGCATCACTTTTAGCAAAGATAAGCGCCTCGCGCTCGTAAAAATCTCGAACTTCTTTCATCACCAAATTCAAATCCACCGGACCCAATGCAAAATTCGCTTTCAAGGTGAGCTCGCGGGGAAGCCCCTGCGCCTTCCTTACCGAATGCACCAGCTCTGGAGGCAGTGTGGCCACTTGAATCTCGGAACCGGATTCCAGCGTGACCACCCGTTCAATCACGTTTTCAAGTTCACGAATATTGCCCGGCCACCGATGGGCGAGAATGACCTGCAGTGCCTCAGGCGAAAAGCCACGTAGCCCCCGCTTTTGCTTTTCATTAAAGCGATTAAAGAACACCTTCGCGAGTGCCTCGATATCCCCCACTCGCTCTCGAAGCGGAGGAGTTTCTAGCAAGATCACATTCAGCCGATAATACAAATCCTCCCGAAAGGTCCCTTTCTTCACTTCTTCTTCGAGGTTTTTATTGGTTGCCGCAACAATTCGAACCTCGATCTTGATCGTTTCATTCCCCCCTACCCGACGAATCGCCCGGTCTTGCAATGCCCGTAAGAGCTTTACCTGCATCGACACCGGAAGCTCGCCCACCTCATCCAAAAACAAAGTCCCCCCGTCAGCTGACTCAAAGAGACCGGGTTTATCGGCAATCGCACCCGTGAAGCTTCCTTTTTTATGACCAAACAATTCGCTCTCAATCAAGCTCTCAGGAATGGCTCCACAATTCACAGCCACAAATGGACCTTCCTTCACCGAGCTCAATTCATGAAGGGCGCGAGCGACCAACTCCTTACCTGTTCCGCTTTCCCCAATGATGAGGACATTGGTCTTTGAGGGAGCCACACGCTCGATCATCTGCTTGAGGGCCACAACCTTGACCGAGCTACCGAGAATTGGCCTCGTGATTTGATCCATTGCTGACATTCGCTATCCCTCGGTTTCCTAGGTTTAATTCCCTGCATTTCCTGCCATTTGAAAGACCGGCAGGTACATCGCAATCAAGAGCCCGCCCACGATCCCACCCATGAAGACCAGCATGAACGGCTCAATGAGTTTGAGCATTCCCTGAATCGAGGTTTCTACCTCTTCTTCATAAAACTCCGCCACGCGCTCCAGCATCTTATCCATGTTCCCGGTGCTTTCGCCCACCACGGTCATTTGGATGGCCATTTTCGGAAACAAGGCCTGCTGTCTGAGCATGGCGTTGCTAAAGGTTGCACCGAGTTCAACCTCTCGCTTCATGCTCTTGATGGCATCTTCATAAGCAACATGGCTAGACGCTGCTTTGCAGATCTCAAGCGCATCGACCATGGGTACTCCCGAAGCAAGAAGGGTCGCCATGGTCCGGGTAAACCTCGCCACACCGCTTTGGATAATCAAAGGACCAAAAACGGGCAGTCGAAGCGCAAAATTCTGTAAAACCACTCGTCCCTCCTCGGTCTTGACATACGATCGAACCAAGTACACCAGCGCCCCCGCCGCCAAGACCACGAAGTGAAAATTATTGATCAACCCATGCGAAAGTGCGATTACGAACTTAGTTGGGCCCGGCAACTCGCCCCCATTCGAAACAATCATGGCCTCGAACTTCGGAATCACCATGGTCAACATCAGAGTGATCACCCCAACTGCGATGACAGATACGACGATGGGGTAGTTCATTGAACTCTTGATGAGTCGCTTAAGTCGATACGAGTTTTCGAGGTATTTTCCTGAACGTTTCAGCATGACGTCAAGAGTTCCCGAGGATTCACCCGCGCGTACCAATGCCACGAACACGCGCTCGAATACATCTGGGTAAGCGGACATGCACTCCCACAAAAAACTCCCGCCGTTGAGTCGCTCTCTGAAAGTGGTCAGAATCATCTTCATATAAGGATGAGACTCCTGGTCTAGGAATAGCTCGATCGCCTGGACCAGCGGAACCCCCGAGGCGATCATGGTTTGGAGCTGCTTGACGAAGTTCATCAGGCGATCAGCTGGAACTGAGCCCGTCCCCCCAAACATTCGTTGAAGGTATGCGCCCACATCGACCTGCCCCAGAGCCACTTTCGAAATCCGAGTCGGCCTGAGCCCCTTGCTCCTGAGCAACATCCGTAGCTCGCCTTCGTTGTTAGCCTCGAGGCGGCCTTCGACCTTCTTCCCTGCAGCATCCTGTGCAACGTACTGAAATTCAGCCATGATGTGCTCCTCAGACCATCTTCATCAGTTCTTCAGGAAGCAAACTATATCCCATCGCGTCCGCTTTCGAGAGATTCCCTTTTCGCACCAAATCCGCGAGAGCCTGATTCATGGTCTGCATGCCGGTACCCGCCTGACCTGATTGCATCACTCCGTAAACCTGGTGCATCTTGTCCTCACGAATGAGGTTCCGAATCGCGAGGGTCGGAACCATGAGCTCATAAGCAGCCGAGCGACCCGGCCGACCGGAATTCGGGACCAATTGCTGGGTCATCACGCCAGCAAGTGTCGCTGCCAATAACTGACGAATCTGCGCTTGTTGATGGGGGGGGAAGACGTTCACCACCCGGGCAATCGTTTGGACTGCGCTATTGGTGTGCATCGTCGCAAACACCATGTGACCGGTCTCAGCCGCCGTTAAGGCCATCTCTATCGTCTCAAGGTCTCGTAATTCACCCACCAGAATAAAGTCGGGGTCCTGTCGGAGCGCATGTTTGAGTGCATCATGAAAGGTATGAGAGTCCGTACCCACTTCGCGCTGGTTCACAATGCAATTGCGATGAGGGTGGGTAAATTCAATCGGATCCTCCACCGTAAGGATATGCCCGTTATCTTCACGATTGATGAAGTCGATAATCGCGGCAAGCGATGTCGATTTCCCGGACCCGGTCGGACCCGTGACCAGAAAAAGTCCGTTCGGCTGTCGAACCAATTTTTTGATGGGCTCTGGAAGCTTAAGAGCATCAAAATCCGGAATCGTCACTGGGATCTTTCGGAACACAGCCCCCATGCTTCCTCGCTGAAAGAACAAATTCCCCCTGAAACGCGCGACATCCTTAACTCCGAAAGAAAAGTCGAGCTCATGATTGGCTTCGAAGGTTTTTTTCTGGGACTCGGTCAGAATTTCATAAACCAATTCTCGAATCGAGTCTGGGGTCAGGGCATCAATCTTTGCCTTGGCGAGTTTGCCATGGATCCTGAATTGCGGGGGGCTCTGGTTCGTGATGTGCAAGTCGGATGCATCCTGCTCTACCATCGCCCTCAGTAACGCAATCAACGTCAGCTTACCCATGTTCGTTCTCCATTCATTCGCTCGTCATCGAAATTGCCTCTTCGATCGAGGTGAGCCCGGCGACAGCCTTCTTTAAGGCTGAAATTCGCAGTGTCTGCAGTTCAAACTTCTGTACAGCCGCGCGCTTGATTTCAATTGCGGTGTTCCCTGCCAGTACCATTTCCTTGAGGTCCGAGTGAAACTCGAGAACCTCATAAATCGCGACACGCCCCTTGTAGCCTGTCATATTGCAGTCCTTGCACCCTTTCGCCTGATAAAGCCCCGAGGTGGATCCGTATTTGCGAAGCCCCAGGCTCTCGATCTTTGTTTCGGGCAATTTGGAGGGCTGGCGGCAGGACTTGCAAAGCGTTCGGAGGAGTCGCTGTGCGATGATGGTGTTCACCGACGCGGTCACAAGAAAGGGTTCAATGCCCATATTCACCATCCGGGTGATGGTCGAGACCGTATCATTCGTATGCAAGGTCGACAGAACTAGGTGCCCCGTCAGAGCCGCTTGAACTGCGACCTCACCCGTTTCGTAATCCCGAATCTCTCCGACCAGCACGGTATCCGGATCCTGTCGCAACAGCGCCCTGAGAACTGCTGCGAAGCTCAGGCCGATGTCCTTATTGACTTGAACCTGATTGATTCCTTCGAGGTTGTACTCCACCGGATCTTCCACGGTCGAAAGATTGTCCGACACCTTGTTCAATTCCATGAGAGCCGAATAAAGCGTGGTGGTTTTTCCGCTTCCGGTAGGTCCAGTTACCAGAACCATCCCATTGGGCTGAGCAATACCCCTTCTGAAAATCTCAAGCTGGGCATCTTCGAAGCCGAGAGTCCTGAGGTCGAGTTGCAGATTTCCTTTCGACAGAATCCGGAGCACCACTTTTTCTCCAAAAAGGGTCGGGAGCGTATTCACCCGGAAATCAACTTCTTTTGAGGCGACCTTGATCTTGATTCGGCCATCCTGGGGAATGCGTGATTCCGCAATGTCCATCCGCGACATGATCTTGAATCGCGCCACGACAGCGCGTCTCATCTCCATGGGAATATGAGTGATGTCGACCAGCGTCCCATCCATCCGAAAGCGCACCCTGAAGCTCTTTTCATAGGGCTCGACATGAATATCACTCGCTCCCCGTCGAACCGCTTCACTGAGGATTCCATTCACTACCGCAATCACCGGAGCATCATCTGCCGATTCGCCCCCCACCTCATGAACCTGGTGCTGATCGATGTATTGTACGGACTCATCTTTCGATCCGGAACCCTGCGCGTCCTTCTTGAACTGCTCAAGCGCTCGGCCCATGGTTTGGGTTCCGGCGTAGTACTTCATGAAGGCAAGATCGAACGAGCTAAATCCCGTGAGAACGGCCTCGACGTTCAACTTGGTCGCAAAGCGCAGATCGTCGAGAAGATTGATTTGAGTCGGATCCGCAATGGCCACCACCAAGATGCCGCGATCATACCGAATCGGAATCGAAAGTGACTTCCGCGCGAGATCCGGACTCACCATCGCGATGACGTCTGGCTTGATTTCAAACTTCGTGAGGTTCGGCAGCGAGGTCATTGAAAATTTTTGCGCAAGAAATTGCAGAAGCTTGTTCTCGGAAAGTACTTTTCGTTCTATGAACTGCCGGATCGCATCCCCGTTGGTACGGAAAATCACCTCTGCTTCGGAGTATTGAGTCTGGGTGATGAGTCGCTCTTTGAATAAAAGCTCGACGAGTTTTCGAGACATGTCTTCAATTTTGAGGGAAGTCTCGCGGAAGAGCAATAATTTTAAAAATTCCGAGAACTTAAGAGGACTCTCGCCAATTTTGTATCGCTCGAAATTTGCGCCTTGAGTTGATCGATCGAAGCAAATTTTTGCTCATCTCGGATTCGCTCATGGAAACGAACCTCGAGGCATTCCCCATAAAGCTCAAAGGTTTGATCAAGAATATGGGTTTCGACCCTGAGTCCGACCGAATCAAAGGTGGGTCGGACGCCGATATTGGTCACGCTAAGATGGCGCTTCCCCTGCCAAAGCACTGACGTGGCATACACCCCCGTTCGAAGTGGAAACTTCTCTTCACAACGCATGTTTGCGGTCGGAAATCCCAAGGTGCGCCCCCGCTGATCTCCATGAACCACTTCAGATCGATAAAAGAAAGGGCGCCCCAGCAGACGCTCCGCTTGCGCGACTTGACCCTCTGCCAAACACGCTCGAATTCGGGAACTCGAGATCGGAGACCCTTCGGCCAACATCGGGCGCATGGCTTCGAGGGTTATTGAAGCCTCTTTGCAATATTGATTCAACACTTCGAGAGTGCCCTCACGATTTCGCCCAAAACTAAAATTATCCCCTACCACGACCACGCGGGCTCGCAGTGCGTCTCGAATCACGGTTTGAAAAAAATCATGAGCAGAGATTTTTGCGAACTCAGCATCAAATCTTTCTTCAACACAATAGTCCACCCCATATGAAGCGAGGAGCTCGCGCTTCTCTTCATAGGTCATGAGCAACTTGAGTTTCGATTGGGGCTTGAGTTCAAAGGTGGGATGAGGATTGAAGGTGTAACACACCAAAGGAAGCCCGAGCCGGATCGCATGATTCTTGGCCAGCCTCAAGATGGCTTGATGACCCAAGTGAACCCCGTCGAAGTTGCCAATCGCAACCACAGACCCACCTGAGAAAATGCCTGCCAATTTGGAGGAGCCTTCGAATGTCTTCATGCTGGAAGGCCGTATTTTTACACTGGATTTTAAGAATGCAACAGTCTAAAGTGGGGAGCCTATACTCCGTGCGCGCGTGGTGAAATTGGCAGACACGCCAGACTTAGGATCTGGTGCCGTAAGGTGTGGGGGTTCAAGTCCCTCCGCGCGCACCATTTTATGCAACCCTGTTCGGGGCCATCCTCAACGCTCTTGCCTGACCAAATCTTTAAGGGACTCCCGCTTCCGAATCAAACGCACCTTGCCTCGGTCCACCAATACCTCCGCGACACGCGGCCTCGAGTTGTAGGTGCTACTCATCGAGAATCCATAAGCACCACTCGAAAGAATCCCCACACGCTCACCCGGCAGCCCCTCCACTGCGAGCTTACGGTTTCTCGCAAAATAATCGCTACTCTCGCAAATCCCGCCCACCACATCCCATCGGATCGGCTTCACCCCTCGATCCTCAAGCGGGACTATCTCGTGCCAGGCATCATAGAGCGCGGGTCTCACCAGATCATTCATTCCTGCATCCAGAATGAGCGTGCGGTTTCGGATTCGCTCTTTCGAATAGACCACCTCGCTGAGAAGAGCCCCCGCACTTGCGAGTAAACTCCGACCAGGTTCGATCAGGATCTTCGGGGTCTTCTTAAAATGCTTGCGCACTAGCTTCGCGTAATCCGGGAGCGAGATAGGTCGCTCCTTCTGATAGCAGACCCCAATTCCTCCTCCCAAATCCACGTATTCGAGCTCTCGGTCGAGATGGGCTTCTAACTCGAGTTTCAACTCCGCCAAGCGTGCAAAGGCCCGATCATAGGGTCCAAGCGACGTAATTTGACTCCCGATATGAATGCTCAATCCCGCAATGCGAACGTAGTCATCGTCACCATAAGTGATGGCTAAATCGAGAATCTCTTCACGCGTAAGTCCGAATTTGTCCTGCTTGCGTCCTGTTGAGATCTTGTCGAGTGTCCCGGCATCGACATCTGGATTATATCGCAACGCCACTCGAACTGGCCGCTTCATCGCATTCGCCATCAAGACCAGAAGTTCGAACTCCATCGCCGATTCGACATGGATGGAAAAAACCCCGGCAAATTCGTGCTTAAAAAGCGCCTCAAATTCTTTTGCGGTCTTCGCTACGCCGGAGAGGACTCGGCGAGCTCTGGGAACTCCCGCCAACTCGGCCCGATACCACTCTCCATAAGACACAAGATCGCACCCCGCTCCCAAACTCGAAAGCAACTTCAAGATGTGGAGATTCGAGTTCGCCTTCACGGCATAGCAAACCTGCAGAGGGAGTTCCTTCATCGCTCCCGTAATCGCATGGTAGGATTTTCGAATATTCGCGCCAGAATAAACGTACAAAGGCGATCCGTACTTTTCTATGACGGCATCGAGAACAACACCGTCCACAGTAAGACGACCGTTGCGATAGTAAAAGGAATCTTCGGCGGAAGGAAGTTGAAGCGACCGGGTCATGCCCGAATCATAGCATCAATTGCGAGTGCCGTTCAGGGTAATCATGCCCTGGCCTATGCAGTTGCCGGTGGGATTCAGACTGCCAGAAATCGTGTTTCCAGAGACCATCAGCAGACCCTGATAGGTACAGCCCATTCCCCCTGAATTCATATAGGGATTCGAATATGAACCATAATTATTGTAAGGCCCGTAATTGGTGTACGGGGAATAAGTGTTGGGATAATAGCTGTTCGGATAATAGCCAGTTTGAGAATTTCCAAGACCGTTTGCACTGCCGCCCGACATCACCATCAAAGTCACATTCGCCTGTCCGTTGCCGGACGAAGTCCCTTGAATGGTCTCGGTAAAGCATGAATTCCGACCTTGGCCGGTAATCTGTCCTCCGCTCTCGTTTACGGAAAGGCTGATTTGAGAGCAGGCAGGATTCTGCTGAAACTGGCCGCCCTGTTGGGTCAGGTTGTAAGTGCCGGTAAGCCCGGTACCACAAGCCGCCAAAATTGAAGCCGCTCCAAGAAAAAACAGGCCTTTGGATGGAAAAGAAATGATTTTCGAGTTCATGAGTGACTTCATAGCATCTCCGTTGGGGAACACTCGAGCAATTTAGATGCCAAAAAAAGTGCCATCATTCGTGCCTGAGAAGGACTCTAGTGGCAATCGAGGAGGTCAGAATGTCGAACCCTTTTGCGTGTGCCAATTTTGTCGACAAATCTCGAGTCCACCCGGGTTAACTAATAGAATTGATCTAAAACAGGCACCCAGAGACCATTAGTTCTCAGCGCTCGCTGAAAGGAGAATCGCCCGCAAAATCGACTTCGATGAACTTTTGCACGCATCGAGGATCGCAAAATGATCGAGCTCCTCGGGCTTACCATCCGCACCGAGGGCCATGCCCGCTGCGAGATTGCTGATCAATGAAATCCCACAGACTCGGGCGCCTGAATGCTTCAATGCCACAGTCTCCCAAACCGTCGACATTCCCACAGCATGCCCGCCCGCACCTCGAAAGAACCGAATCTCTGCCGGAGTCTCGAAGGCCGGCCCGAGCACTCCCACATAAACGCCCTCATGTACGTTCAAGGCCTCTGCATTGAGCGCCTTCTTGATCTTCATTCTCATGGACGCATCGAACAGCAAGGTCAAATCCTGAAATCGGGGACCCCATTCAGTGCCATCGGGCTTCTTGGGGTTGGGCCCCCATAGAGGATTCTTGCCTGAAAGATTGATTTGATCGGTGATGACCATCACATCACCGGTGCGATGTGCGGGATCAATCCCTCCCGCCGCATTGGTCAGATAGTAGTCCCGAACGCCAAGTTCTCGGCTGATCATGACCGTCTGAACCACATCGCGTGGATCGAGTCCCTCATAGCCGTGCAATCTTCCCACCTGAATGATGCCGCTCAGTCGATGGTTCTCATGTTCGACGAAGACATATTTTCCTGCATGGCCTGGAGCTGTCGAGGCATGAAGACCTGGGATTTCGGAGAATGAGACCTCGCCTTTGACACGAAAAGCGGCAGGGATCCCTCCCTCGGTTACCGAATCCTTGAAGCCGGAACCCAAAACCACATGAAACGAAGGCGACCGGATTCCCATCGAATCGAGTTTTTTTAAAAGACTTCCGGCACCCTGACTGTGACTGCTCATTAGACTCCCCTGAATCCCTTTCTGCAGATCTTCAAACAAAAAAGTGCCCCGGAAGGATCGCCTCCGGGGCACTCGTCACCTTACCTTATTTTTTAGAATTAGGCGTTATTTGTATTCTCGGATCCGCGTCTCATGAAGGCGGGAACATCGAAGTCCTGACCTTCCTGATTGATCATGCCCAAACGCTTTGCAATCTCACGTGCCCGAGCGAGCTCAGGCGATTCCGCACCCGCAGGGTTCGAGGGATTGGAGTTCGAAGGAGCCGCGTTTTGAGTCAACTGGTTCAGTTGATTCGCGTTTTGCTGAGTCTCCTGGTTCGCATTCCCTTTGTTCGAAGACGCATCGCTCAGGTTTTGAATGGCCTGATTCACCTGACTTGGAACCGGAGGAGGCGTATTTGCACGCTGTACCGGGCTCGCATTCTTCATTTCGGTCAAAAGAGCCGATGCATCGCAACCCAGACCAGTGGCAATCACCGTCACCTTGACCTTGTCATTGAGGGCTTCATCGATCACGGTTCCGAAGATGATCTGAGCATCTTCATCGGCTGCTTCTTGAATGATTGACGTCGCTTCATTCACCTCATGCAACGTGAGGTTTGACCCCCCTGTGATGTTGATGATGATCCCGGTCGCGCCGTTGATCGAAATATCCTCGAGAAGCGGAGAGCTGATCGCCGAGGTCGCTGCCTCAACCGCACGATGATCTCCCTGTCCAAAGCCGATCCCCATCAGAGCAAGACCCTTGTTTTCCATGATGGTGCGAACGTCGGCGAAATCGCTATTGATGTACCCGGTATGATTGATCAGATCCGAGATCCCCTGAACCGCGTTCAAGAGGACTTCATCTGCTTTGCCGAAAGCTTGCATCATCGAAAGGGATGCGCCCGAGATGTTGAGCAATCGGTTATTCGGAATAATGATCAGTGAGTCAACACTCTCGCGAAGCTGATTGATTCCTTCGAGGGCCTGCTTCATCCGCTTCTTCCCTTCGAAAAGGAACGGCTTGGTCACGACACCCACGGTGAGGGCTCCTACTTCTTTTGCGATCTTCGCAAAAACAGGGGCTGCGCCGGTTCCTGTTCCACCGCCCATTCCGGCGGTAATGAACACCATGTCCGAACCGGTGAGCATCTCAGAAATCTGAGCGTAGTCTTCTAGTGCGGCTTTTCGGCCTACATCAGGATTGGCTCCGGCACCAAGTCCGCGAGTCAGCTCTTGTCCGATGGCAATCTTGTTCGGGGCAAGCACACTCTCGAGCACTTGCTTGTCTGTATTTGCAGCGATGAATTCAACGCCGCTCAATCCTGCGCGAATCATGGTATTGACCGCGTTGCAGCCTCCCCCCCCGACTCCGACGACCTTGATTTTTGCTCCCAGTGTTTTCTCTTCTTGAATTTCGAACATAGTACTACGCCTCCTTGTGTTAGTTGTTTTCGAAAATTTTCAGAACAAATCCTTGAACCAGGTTTTCATCTGCCCACCGATTTTTCCGACCAAACCGTCTTCTCCCATCAGGGAATCCCCGATTAACGAATGCGAGGTCTGATGCCCCCGACTCGCTTGATCCGCTCCGTACTTGAGGAGCCCCACCGCAGTCGAGAATTTCGGAGAATTCACGACTTCCTTAAGGCCACCCAGGCGGATCGGAACCCCTCGCTTGAGGGGCACTTCAAAATAAAAATCGCCGAGCTCGATCATCCCTTGAAGCAGAGTGGTGCCTCCCGTGAAGACCATACCGGCTGCCAGCAAGTCTGCGTACCCGGTCTTGGTGATCTCGTTTTGAATGAGTGAGAAAATCTCTTGAACCCGCGGCTCGATGATTTCAGCGAGAATCTTGCGTGAAACCACGCGAGGCTTACCTTCGCCGACTGCGGGCACTTCAATCGTCTCGTCCTCTTTCACCAGAGAGGCCATGGCGCATCCATGGGCGATTTTGATCTTTTCAGCTGCATCGATCGAGGCGCGGACGCCGACCGAGATGTCGTTGGTAATGTGAACTCCGCCCACCGGCAAAACGCTGGTGTGCAAAAGCGCTCCTTCACGGAAGATGGCAATGTCGGTGGTGCCCCCTCCGATATCGATGAGCGCAACTCCAAGCTCCTTTTCATCAGCACTCAGGACTGCCGCGCTTGAAGCAATGGGCTGAAGGCACAACTTGGTCACCTGAATGCCGGCACGATTGGCGCACTTGACGAGGTTTTGAGCGGTGCTGATCGCCCCGGTAACCACGTGAACCTTGGCTTCCAATCGGACGCCATTCATTCCAACCGGATCCCGAATTCCATCCTGATCATCGATGATGAATTCCTGGGGAATGACATGAAGAACTTCTCGGTCTTGAGGAATCACAATCGCCTGAGCGGCCTCGATTACCCGTTGCACGTCTTGTTCGGTGATTTCTTTGTCCTTGACCGCGACCACTCCTGAAGAGTTGAAGGACTTAATATGAGTCCCAGCAATACCGACATATGCAGAGCTGATCTTGATCCCTGCCATGTTTTCGGCCTCTTTTACAGCCTTTCGGATCGCGTCCACAGTGGAGTCGATATTAATGACCACACCTTTGCGAAGGCCCGTTGAAGGAGCCTGGCCAAATCCGATGATATCAATCTTGGGTTCTTCGTTCTGAGAGGATGGCTGGAGTTCGCCTACGATGCACACCACCTTCGTGGTTCCGATATCCAATCCGACAATCAAATCTTTTTTTGACACTTGACCCTCCTCCTTCCATGAGCACGGGCAGCGACTCTACTCATGCTAACACGTCGCTTTTGTTTTGCGACAAAATTCCATCTGACGCAATCTAGCCAAAAGCTTATGAACCTCTCGAAAATTTGACAACGATTTTTTTACCATCGCCGAGCCAGATTTTTGACGCGGGTTGTGATCGGCTCCCAATATAGGTCAACACCTTGCGAAGATGCTCCATCGGAAGCTGAGCGGCGTCTTCGAGGTTCATCCCGAGCTCCAGAATCGTTCGCATCTGTTTCTGGTTATTCATGGGGTAGGAAACCATCGCCCTTAAGCCCAATCGCTCGTCATAACTGAGCGTGGAGAGCTTGAGACCGGGAACTATTCCGGATCCAAACCAGGCTCGAATAAAGTCGTTCACCTTCTTCAAGGTTTCGACATCTTGCGAGAGAAATCCCGTAATCATGGGCAACTCTACCGGGTAAACGAGCGCACGATCCTCAAAGGTTCCTCCGTCGGATTCAAGATAGACCACCCGGCCGTTGGGTTCATTCATCAAAGCAACCGGCTCGCGCTCGACGACCCGAAGAGAGAGCGTCCCAGGAAACTGCTTTCCAACGATCACGCCCTTGACCCACGGATGGTCGAGAAGACGGGATTCGATGGGCTTCAGGTTCAAGTCGAACAAGGACTTCAACCCCACCGGCGCCTTCGCCATATCAAGGACTTGCTCCCGACTGAGGGGATAATTTGACGAGAGGGGCTCAACCACCACGGATTTCAGGATGAACAATGAAGACCGTGTCGCCTGCTTGACTCCGAACCCGATTCCCGCAAGCACCAAGATTGCGAAGGCCCAATACCAGTGATTCACCTTGGAAGGTGGCTTGGAGTTCATCAAATGCGGTTTACGATAGTGATAGACGTTTGCCATTTGCCCCCCCCTTCTTCAGCCTCCATTCAAGGGTACGAAGATCAGCCCTTCCGAGTCAACACATCAACACTGACATTTCGCGAAGTTTCGAGGATCATGGGAAGGATATGCACTTGAAAACCCTCGCCTCAATTTCCTTCTTTGCCGCTGTCTTGGTTTCCTGCAGCCAAATCCAGAAAAAGCCCACGATGTCAGGACAACCCGAGGTCCTGATCGAGGGACGCTTTGCGGTCATCCCCTTCATAGGGGATTTCAAGGTCCATCGTGCACAGCTTCCGAACGGTCTCAAGATCATGATCTTGAAGGACCGTTCGTCCCCGACCTTTGCATACCAAACCTGGTTCAACGTGGGCTCAAGAAACGAGGTCCGAGGAAAGACCGGACTTGCGCACCTATTCGAGCACATGATGTTCAAGGGAACATCGACGCATCCAGACGGCCAATTCGATGCGCTTCTGGAGCAGGCCGGAGTCGAAGGTGAGAACGCCTTCACCTCAAATGACCATACCGTCTATATTCAGGAACTTCCGAAAGATGGTTTTGACCTCATCACCGAGCTGGAATCTGACCGGATGGTAAACCTCATCGTAAACGACCAATCCTTCAAGACTGAGCGCGAAGTGGTTCAGAACGAACGGAGATTCAGGAAGGAAAATTCTCCGGAAGGAACGATCTATCAGACGCTCCTGGAAACTGCATTCAACGAACATCCTTATCACTGGCCCGTGATCGGATACGAGCAGGACCTGAACGTCATGAATGCGAAAGACGCACGGGAATTTTACGAGCTCTACTACAGTCCAGACCGGGCAACGGTCGTTATCGTGGGCGATGTGGACCCCGAAGCAGCTTATCGGAAAATTGAGAAGCTCTACGGCGGAATCGCCCCTAAAAGAAGCCCTGATGCTCCCATTGCTGCGGAGCCTGAGCAGACCGCTCAACGGCGCAAGCGCCTCGAGCTGAATGTCGAGGTTGAGAAGCTCTGGATGGCCTTCAAGGTTCCCAGTACAAACTCTCCGGAGAATCCGGTTTTCGAGGCGATCCAAGGCCTGTTGAGTGAGGGAAAGAATGGCCGCCTCAACCGTGCCCTGGTCGATGCGGGAATTGCCGCATCGGTGAGTAGCGGTTCTTTTGCAATGAAAGACCCGGGCTTGTTCCTGATCGAGGCTGATCTGCAAAAAGGAAAAAGCGCGGTCCTCGCAGAAACAGTCATTCTGAGAGAGCTCGAGCGCTTAAAGACCCAAGCCGTGAGTGTCGAGGAATTGAATCGTGCCAAAAATGTCATGAGGTTTCGATTCCTCGAGCGCTTGAGCACCACCAGCGGGAAAGCGAACTTCATTGGACAATGCGAAACTGCTCTCGGGAGCATTGAACGCGGGATTGAACTTCAGAACCGGATCTACGACTTGACTCCGGAACAAATTCGAGAGACCTCGACCCACTATTTTAATACCTCGAGGATGACGGTTGTTACAGCCGTTCCAAAAGCAAAATCCTCCCCCGCGAAAGGCTCCCTATGAAAAACTCCATTCTATTGATTCTGCTGTTTCTGATCTCCATTCCTTCATCGGGTGCTCTTGCCTCGGAGTTCTTCTTCGAAAAGGACCCTTCTCTTCCGCTGGTCCATGTCATTGCGGCCTTTCGCGGGGGATCCACCCAGGATCCTGAAGCGAAGAGTGGCGCCACTCACCTCATGGGCGAACTCATGCTTCGGGGAACGAAGCAAAAGACGAAGTCCCAAATTGATCAAGCCCTCGATCAGATGGGCGGGGCGATCGAATTTGAGACTCGGGCGGAGTTCATCGCTTTCAGGGGCAGTGTTCTTTCTTCGAACTTGAAATCCTACCTTTCCCTCTTGAATGAAATCCTTACACTGCCGTCGTTTCGCGCTCAGGAGCTTGAAAAGCTAAAGAAAGAACACATTTCCCAACTCCTGGATCAACTGAATCAGGATCGATCACTCGTGAGACTCCGATTCGATCAGACCTTTTTCAAGGGACACCCCTACTCGAAGCCCAATGATGGTAAAATCAAGGACATCCAGGGAGTCAGCGTCGCTGACCTTCAAAAACAATATCAGCATCTTGTCTCGGACTCGAATTTCGTACTGCTTGCCGCAGGAGATACCGAGAAAGCGGCCTTTGAATCGTTTCTGCAGGAGATCCGATCCAAGAGAACCACCCCAACAGTGGTCAGTCCGACACCCGAGTTCAGTTCTGAACCCGCTAAACTCAGGGTCGTGATTTTCGACAAGCCCGAACGCACCCAAACCCAAGTCTTGATTGGGCAGAAGGGCGTTAGCTTCAAAACCCCCGACTTGGATGCCCTCCAAGTTGCCAACCATGCCTTTGGCGGCGGCGGGTTCCAGGCGCGATTGATGATCGAACTCAGGGTCAAGCGGGGCTGGACCTACGGAGCCGGAAGCTCTTTCAAACTGGGAAGCTCACCTCACTCTTGGAAGGTGGGATTCTTCCCGAAGAATGACGACACTCCGGCAGCGATCGCTGAGGCACTCAAGATGATTCGTGCCCTCAAAGAGCAGGGCCTGAGTCAGGCGGAATTCGACTCATCCAAACGAAGCATCATCAACAGCGCGGGATTCAGCTACAACACTCCCTCGAAACGACTTGAAAACCGTCTCACCGAAGTGATGTTCGGTCTGCCTGAGGGATACTTCAGGGATTTCGCGGATCGTGTTTCAAAGTTGGATCTAAAAGCGGTGAACGAAGCCGTAGCACGATTCATTCAGCCGGAACATCTCATGGTGGGCCTGGTGGCCACAGCATCCGTTTCCCAGGGGGCCATCGCAAAAGCGCTTGGAATCCCAGAGAAGCAAATCGAGGTCCAGAGTTACCAAAAAGAGTGACTCGGTCAGAGGGTGTGGGAAACCTGGTAGAGCACCTTGATGCCTACACCGGCCACCAGAAGATAGGCCAAGGATTCGAGCCGGGGATACCGTTCAAGTAAAACAATGAACCTTCCCGCGGCAAACCGGATCGCAATCACTCCCAGAATTCCTCCGAACACGATCGCCCAGTAGTCTGAGGTGAGGGCGACTGCGGCAAGGATCGAGTCGATGGCGAAAACTAAATCCGTTAACTCGATCCAGAACACCACTCCCCAGAAGCTCTTCGCTTTCCGATGGGACCTCTTTTTCTCGCTGCTCCTTCTAGCGAAATAGGCAATCCCGAGCCAAAGCAGGTATGCCCCACCGAGGGCCTTTACCCAGGCGACGCCCACCAGCTGAGTGGCAAAGTAGACAGCAAGAATCCTGAGAATCACCGCGCCCCAAAGTCCGTAGCGAAGCGCCTTTTTCTGCTGATCCACAGGCAATTCCGAGGCCATCAAAGCCAGTACGACCGCATTGTCGAGGGAAAGAAGCGTCTCGAGAACCGCGAGTGAAGCTATGGTGGCCAAAAAAGGGAAGATCTCGGTGATCATTGTGAATTTGAATTAACTTGGAGGAAGTGGTGAGTCCAGAAGGATTCGAACCTTCGACCCTTTCATTAAAAGTGAAATGCTCTACCAACTGAGCTATGGACTCATCGTAACTGCTTGAAAGGAAGCTCAGGTCTAACAGATGAAGCTCCGGGGATCAACATCTTTTTGAAAGCAGGGTCAGTACTGACACTCTACCCCCCTCTTGTGGGGAATGAGATCATTAAATCAGATGAGACGGCTTGTTTTTCGAATCATTCTGCTGACTTCAGGCATGGGAATCCTCGGGTCCTGCAGCGGGGTCAAACCCAGGACCGAGTTTGAAAATCGCCTGGTCACCCTTGCTCCGACGGATGGGGATACCAGCGCCCAAGGAAGCACGGGCTGTCTGAATCTGATGAATCGATATTGCGACTCGCTTTACCTTCCCGGATCCGAGGGGAACCTGATCATTGAAAAACACAAAGGGACGCCGATCTATGTCCTTCAAGGAAAGACCAGAAACGGACTTCATCACGTTTTCTATGAACTCGCCCGAAGCAAAATCCGCAATCGAGGCCTCCTGCCAAAAGACTTTTATTCGATCTTGAAAGCCCATCGCTACTTCGAAAAGCTCGACAGCCTCATTCATCGAGAACCCTTTGAAACCATGACTCTGATGGACCGAATCGAAGCAAACGAGGTCGAACAACAGGTGGAGCACGTCTGGAACCTTGCGATCTCAGACACTCTGCTCATCCGCCTGACCCACCGATTTCCGGAGTTTCCACAAATCCCTTCAGATTTGATTTCTCCCGAGATGGGCCACTTCGCGAAGACCGAAAAGCGGGAGCTCCTTTCAGAGATCTCAAAAGCCATCTGGCGGGACCATCCCAACTGGAAAAAGGTCGCCTCCACTTTTGAAACCCTCCGCCGTCACTACCTGGAATGGATTCCCACCCTTCCGATTCCTTCACCCCTCAAGCAGGATTGGGATGAGCGGATCCGGACCCTGGAACTCGTACTGCCGGGAAGCATGCCCGAAATCGTCGATCAGGACTGCTCATCGACCACCATCAATGCGTTCTACTACCCCCACCATCACGTCCTCACCGTGTGCGCGGGGGACTTCAATAGCGAGGACATTGTCATCACTCTCGCCCACGAAATGGCTCATGCACTGGATTCGGGCAGGAGCCTGCATCTTTATCTGAAACAAAGCGCCCTATCGAAAAAAATCGAAGAATTCAGCCAAGGCGTTTGTGGCGAGCCGAAGAACAAACCCTCCTGCTCCGAGTGGCGACGATTCAAAAAGGAGGCCAGCTCGCTTCTCGATAGCATTTCGGACTTCGAGGAGGAACTGCCGGAATTCAATCGTTGCCTCAAAAAAGAACCCACCACCCGTGAGCTCGACGAGGAATCCATCCAACGATTTGCCGAATCCGCTGTGCGGGATAAAATCCGGTCTCTTGCGGACGAAGAAGCCTTCATCCGCCTGACCCAGCCGAAGCTGCCTTTGCCCAACGGCAAAAAAGTAGGGAATCCCTCACACCTCAATCCCTGTCATTATCTCCAGAGCGACTGGAAAAGCGAAGAACTCAACGGAGAGCTTTCGATGCTGACGGTCTTTACCATGGACTTCGTCTGCTCGAATGAATCGGACCCTCCCACTCGCCTCAAGAATTCACTCTCACTCGTGAGCCGTCTCTTTGAGCAGATCGAAAGTGAGATGATCCGCGCTGAGGGGGAATTCTCGGAGCGAAAATCCCTGATTGATGAAGGCTACAGCTCGCCCTCCTCGGAACGCTTCGCCGACCGGGTGGGAAGCATGGTCGTCGCAAAATACCTGCGCGAAATTCAATCCACTTGGGATCGTCGAATGACCTTCCTGGCGGGCAACTCGTGGCAATGCGACGGCCCATCCCTCTCGACCGTCTTCCCGAAGGAAACCGAAGTCCTTCGGCGTTATCTCCTCGACACCCATACCGATGGTGAGGATCGGAAAAAGGATCTCCTTTCTCCTGAAGTCAGAAGCGTGCTGGAATGTGAGAAGGATTTTGAATGGAGGGAGTGCGGATTTTCTCAAGAATCCCGATAGGCCTTGAGGACCGCGCCCGTTCCGGCACCCAAAGTCACCGGATGCCCCAAGTCTGCAAGAGCGAGCTCGAGGGCTGCGATTCCCGTGAGGACATCGAATACATCACAGTACCCAAAATGAGAAAGTCGCAGGATCTTGCCCTGGAGTTCGTCCTGCCCCCCTGTGATGATCACTCCATATTTTTCCTGCATGATTTTTTGAATTTCCTTGCCCTGTTCGACCGAAAATCCGGAGGGAACCTTCACAGTGGTCAAAACCGGGGAAGGCGACGCGGAAAACAGTTCAAGCCCGAGCGCAGCTGCAGCGGCCCGCGTGCACCGTGCGAGTCGCTCATGACGAGCAAAAAGCGCCTGAAGGCCTTCCTTGCGGAGTAACCCCAGCGACTCCACGCCTCCGTGAATGAGAGAAATGCCGGGAGTCCAAGCGGTCTGCTGTTTTTCTTGCATCTTCTTTTCACGCAAAAGATCAAAGTAGTATTTGGGTGAGCGAGAGGACTCCACCGCCTTCCAGGCCCTCTCACTGAGCGCAAGGAATGACAAGCCCGGCGGTAACATCAAAGCCTTTTGAGAGCCGGTGATCAGGACATCCATGCCCCAATCATCCATGGGCAAATCCAGGATTCCGACCGCGGTGATCCCATCACACACACTGAGCAAGCCGTGTTTTTTGCACAAGTCGACAATCCCCTTCACGGGCATGAGGGCTCCGGTCGAAGTCTCGGAGGCCTGAAACAGAACCGCACGCAACCCTGAAGATGCCTGAATGCGCTTTTCGAGCTCTTGAATCGAAACGGACTGTCCCCGCTCCAAAAGAACCTCATCGACCGTAAGTCCGTAGGTTTTTGAGATCTTGGTCCAGCGCTCGCCGAACTTACCGCCATTGATCACCATCACCGAATCCCCGGGCGAAAAAAGGCCTGCGACCGCAGCCTCCATGGCGCCTGTGCCCGTCGAAGTCAGTGTAAGTACCAATTGCCGGGTCTGGAACAACCATTTCAGGTGATCCTGGAGCACTTTGAATTCGGCCTCAAACAGCGACGTCCGATGATGAATCACAGGCTCGGCAAATTTTGCGAGAACGGATTCCGGGATTGCTGTGGGGCCGGGGGTCAAGAGACGGATCTTCTTCATGCACTCACGCTAGCACAGAACGCCTTTTCTCAAAACCCGCTGCTTTCCGCCTTGCGAAGGCGGATCGGGGTGGATTACACCCTCTTCATGTCTGAAATCTCGTCTGTTTTGAAAGAGTCCCGAACCTTCAAGCCCGATGCCCGCTTTGCCCGAGCTGCACGAGATCCGAGCCTCGCGGCATATCAAAGGCTCCGCAAGAAGGCCGAGAAGAATCCAACCGCCTTTTGGACCGAACAAGCCCGCGACCTTTTCTGGCAAAAGCCCTTCAAGAAGGCCCTTGAGTGGAAGTTCCCCTTCGCGAAATGGTTTATCGGCGGCAAATTGAATGCTTGCGAGAATGCGATCGACGTCCATTTGAACACCCACCGAAAAAACAAAGCGGCCCTCATCTGGGAAGGAGAACCCGGCGAAACCCGCACACTCACCTATCTGCAACTCTCGCAAGAAGTGAACCGAATGGCGAATGGCCTCAAGGCACTGGGTGTAAAAAAAGGCGATGTCGTCGGCATCTACATGGGCATGGTGCCCGAGACACTGCAGGCGATGCTTGCTTGCGCAAGAATCGGTGCGACCCACAATGTCGTCTTTGGCGGATTCTCGGCCGAAGCCCTTCGTGACCGCCTGATCGATTCGCGGGCTAAAGTCCTGCTGACCCAGGACGGCGCATTTCGGAAAGGAATTGCAACCCCCCTCAAGGGAGCGGTCCACGCAGTGCTGGATCAGGTTCCGGGACTCAAGCAAGTGGTCGTGCTGAAGAGGACATCGCAGGAGACTCCGATGAAGCAGGATCGCGACCTGTGGTGGCACGATTGGATTGCGGGCGCATCGACTGAATGCAAGCCGGAGGGCTTCGACAGCGAGCATCCGCTGTTCATTCTTTACACGAGCGGCTCCACCGGAAAGCCCAAGGGCATCCTCCACACCACCGGGGGCTATCTAACCCAAGCGAAGTTCACGAGTGCACACGTTTTCGACCTGAAAGACGAGGATGTCTATTTCTGCACCGCCGATGTCGGCTGGATCACCGGTCACTCCTACCTCGCTTATGGCCCACTGATGAACGGAGCCACTCTGCTGATGTATGAAGGAGTCCCAACACACCCAGCTCCGGATCGTCTTTGGTCGATGATCGATCGGCACCAAGTCACGATCTTCTACACCGCTCCCACCGCAATTCGCTCTTTCATGCGTCTGGGTGATGATTTCCCGAAGCGCCACCGCCTCACCTCATTGCGCTTACTCGGTACCGTGGGCGAGCCCATCAATCCAGAAGCATGGATCTGGTACCATTCGACCATTGGCAAGAAACGATGTCCGATCGTCGATACGTGGTGGCAGACCGAAACCGGGGCGATCATGATTTCACCCATGCCCGGAGCGATTCCCACCAAGCCCGGGTCTGCAACCCTGCCGCTTCCGGGAATCCTCGCCGATGTGGTCACCAAAGAGGGAAAACCCTGCAAAGCGAATGAAGGGGGCTTGCTGGTGGTGAAACATCCTTGGCCCTCCATGCTTCGGACAGTGTTCGGCGACTCTGAGCGCTACTCTCGAACCTACTTTTCGGATTTCAAAAAACAGAAGTGGTATTTCACCGGTGACGGAGCCCGAAAAGACAAGGACGGATATTTCTGGATCATGGGTCGAGTGGACGATGTCGTGAATGTCAGCGGACATCGCCTGGGCACTGCTGAAATCGAGAGCGCCCTGGTCGCACACCCTAAAGTTGCGGAATCAGCCGTGGTCGCAAGGCCGGATGAGATCAAGGGAAGCGCGCTCGTGGCCTTCGTTTCTTTGAAAGCGGGGGCGACCGCGGGTGGCGCCGGAAAGCCTGTGGATCTCCCTGCTCTCGAAACCGAACTCAAGGCATGGGTGTCGAAAGAGATCGGCCCGATTGCGAGGCCCGACGAAATCCGCTTTGCGGATGCCCTTCCGAAAACTCGCTCCGGCAAGATCATGCGCCGGTTATTGCGCGAAATGGTCACCACCGGGAAAACCTCGGGTGACACCTCTACGCTCGAGGACTTTTCGGTGCTTGAACGTCTTCGCACAAGTGAAGAGGAATGATGATGAAGGCTTCGATTCTCACGATCGGTGACGAACTCCTGATCGGACAGGTGCTGAACTCGAATGTTCAGTGGATGAGCGAAAAACTCACCGATCTTGGCTGCGAGGTCATTTGCCAGATGACAGTGGGAGATGAGGAATCAGCGATCCGCGATGCCCTCTCGATCCTGCTCAAAAAAAGCGACGCTCTGATCATCGGGGGCGGGCTCGGCCCCACCCATGATGACATCACGCTCGAAGTCCTTTCTCGCTACCTCAAGGTTCCTCTCGAGAGAGATTCAGAATGGCTTACCGTCATTGAGCAGCTCTTTGCGCAGCGGAAGCGGGCCATGACCGAGAATAATAAAAAGCAGGCTCTGTTGCTGAAGGGAGCAACGCGAATCGATAATGACTGCGGAACCGCGGCAGGCCAGTATTTCGAGGAGGGAAAGACCTCGGTATTCGTGGTTCCCGGAGTGCCCCACGAAATGAAGAGCATGATGGAGCGATTCATTTTGCCGAAACTTGGAGAGCGCCTGATCCCTGCAGGCGAAAAAATTCTGAAGTCCACGCTTCTGACCACCGGCCTCGGAGAAAGTGCCCTCGCGGAAAAGGTAGATCCCTTTGTCAAAAAGATCGCGGGAATCCCCGGTCTAAGCCTCGCCTTTCTTCCGAACCTGGCGACGGTGCGCCTCCGCTTGCAGATGAAGACGCGCTCTCCCGAGGATGAGAAGCAATTTGATGCACTCGTAGCAGAATTGGCTGCGGCTTGCGGGAAGGACTTTTTTGGAATCGAGCCCTCCACCCTGGAAGAGGGAGTGGTCACCCGCTTGAAAGAGGGACGTCGCACCCTTGCATTGGCGGAAAGTTGCACCGGTGGGCTGATTACCCATCGACTGACTCAGGTTCCGGGGGCGTCGCAAGTTTTGCGGGGCTCGTTGATTCCCTATCAAGAGGCGCTGAAGTCGACCGAACTGGGGATTCCACCCGAGTTCATTTCAGAATATGGCGTGGTTTCTGAGGCCACAGCCCGAGCGATGGCCGAGGCGATTCGAAAGAAATGGAATACGGACTTCGGCCTGGCGACCACCGGGTATCTCGGCCCCTCCGGTGGAGATCGTTTTGCCGCAGTAGGAACCGTTTGTGTGGCACTTGCTCACCCGGACGGCGTCAGCTCTCGAGCCTTTCACTATGAAAGCAATCGGGAGCGGAGCAAGGAGCGCGCGGCTCAGTCGGCGATTGATTTTCTTCGGCGTCACCTTGCCTGATGGCGTCAAAACGGGACTGGTGCAGAATGGCATCTTTTTGAGTCCTTTTCTTTCGCGGTGCGTGATGTGACTGAAATCACTCAGCTCTGAGTGATTGATTTTTGGCATGACGATTGCTCAAGCCATTTCAGAACCTTTGCCTGAAAGGGGCGCCCATCATGACCAAACATACCTCGCTTCTTCTTTCGTTCTTGTGCCTGATCCTTTCCCTCATCCTGCTCCCTGCATGTGAAACCGTGATCGTACAGAATCCGGGCTATGGCGGCGGGGGAGGCAACGTATATGTGGATCCCTACCGGCGCGCCTGGTTCGATGTTTATGGGAATCAATGCATTTCGAACGGCTATCCGATGGCTGGCTGCAATTTCTATTCAGATGGATCGAAGATCACCTCTTCGAATGATCCGTATTCTGCAAGCATGACCCTCTACTTTGACTACTGGACTTATACTGATTCCTACGGCTATCGACGCGACTATCAGGGATATGCATGGCTGAGCGGTACCGGAATCCTCTATGATCAATACGGAAATGCACTGAATGAAAGCGATGAGGGCCTCTCCCAGTCTGCAGATGTGATTGCGCTCGCCGCCGAAAAAGAAGAAAAGGCCTCGGAATCGGCTGGGAAGGCACTCTCCCAAAAATATGCCTTGGCCGAGTCTGCAGGAATCAGCATTGCACGCACCCTTCAGGACTGGGCCGTTCTTGGGCGCGATCGGGCGAGAACCTCGGCAGATGTAGCGGATTTCAGCAGGCGCCTTTACGGGGTGGATTACCAAAAGGCCACCCGAGCGATCGAGGCTGCAGCTCACGGGAATCGTGATGCGATCCTCGACCTGAATGTCGATGTCGCAGCCCACTGGGGAACCTCTCCTGAGACCTCGAAAAGGATCTTGAGCCAATGGTACCGCGACGAGCTTCAGGTGCTTGGAGTGAAGTGAATCTCTTGACATAACGAAAATTTGGCACCTGGAATCCGGCGGGGTTTCAGGTGCTTTTTCATCTCTTTCGGCCTAAAATCTAGGGATGGACCAAGCGAAAGAATTCCTCACCCAATTCAGCGGCCCCGCAGGCTATCTCGTTTTTTATTTTGGCTTGGTCGGTTGCGGAATCGGATTCCCCCTCAACTCTGACCTCATCCTCATCACGGCATCAATGCTGGCCGCCCTCGGAATGTTCAAGTTCCCCCTATTGATCCCGATCGCCTTTCTGGGACTCCTGACCGGCGACACCCTCAATTACTTCGTGGCGCGGAGGTTCGGGCCCCGCATTCTGAAGCGCGCGCCCTTTCGTTGGATCCTGACCGAATCCAAAGTCCGACGGGCCGAAGCTTTCCTATCGAAACGGGGCAGCCACTTTTTATTTTTTGTGCGCTTCCTGCCTCTCATCCGAACTGCGCTCTATTTCACTGCGGGCGCATTGCAGATTCCTCCCCGAGTTTTTTATTTCTTGAATGGGATCTC
>Ga0214923_10001617_pt1 | contig 31779 bp, 57 predicted proteins | sample LL1510_MetaG_FD_177993 | JGI IMG/M metagenome (GOLD analysis project Ga0214923, IMG submission 177993) | Freshwater microbial communities from Lake Lanier, Atlanta, Georgia, United States - LL-1510 | ecosystem: Environmental > Aquatic > Freshwater > Lake | place: USA: Georgia | collected...
GTTTTTCTTTGATTATTTCTAGTGGTATTTGTTCCATAGTAAAAGCATCCTATATCTGCGAATGTTCTTTGTCTAGGCATAATCCCAAAGGGCAGAATCGTTAGCAATTGTGCCTAGGCTCAGCACAATCCCATTGCGTAAGTATCTCAGAGGATTGTGCTTTCAACCCAACTTAGACTAGTTTCATCCCAAGTCCAAAAACCTTCGGTAGGTCTAGGTGTTGGTGAATTCCAGAAAGAACCTGACCTAGTCCAAGATGGATATGGTTGTGGAGTTACAAATATATCCTCATCAGGATTGTAGGTATAGCCAATTCCTGCGTAAGTGCCTCTAATGTTGTTGTTGTATGAAGTGCGCTTGCAAACTTGGCCTCTAAAATTACCATACCAAGTTTCTGTATTTAATCCTTCAATTAACTCAGTTTCATCTTTGCCTGTAATAACCTCTGTTACTACATTATTTTCATCTAAAAATGCGTAGTGAGCCATTAGACAGTTACCGTTCCTGTTCCTGCTGTAAATTGATAAATTTTATTTCCACCAGTATTTGTTAAACTATAAGTTAATCCGCCGCCAATAGAAGTTAAATCGGCAAAAGTATTTGGATATTTAAGAATTACAATACCACTACCTCCTGCATAACCAGGATTGTTTGCTGCATATTGACCACCGCCACCGCCACCGCCGCCTGTATTAATTGTTCCTGTTGAACCATTAGGTGTTGCACTACCATTATCTCCGTCACCACCGCCACCAGTACCGCCTAACCCTCTTGTTAATGGGCCACCGCCACCGCCACCGCCAGCCCTAGTTACAGATGTACCAGTTATTGAACTTGCTGTGCCATTACCGCCTGCTCCAGCAACACCACTTGAAGCATTATTACCAACTCCACCAGCACCACCGCCACCGCCTGCTGCATAATTTAAGCCACCAGCAGCAATACCAGCACCACCATTAGAACCACCACCAGTTGAAGTACCACCTGATGAAGATCCTGCTGAGCCGCCACCGCCCGATCCACCATTATCACCATTTTGATTATTGGATGATCCACCACCACCGCCACCATTGGCTGTAACTGAACTAAAAACTGAATTGGTGCCAGGTGACCCAGTGACAAAATTTGTGGAACTTCCAGCACCACCACCGCCAACTGTTACTGTAAACGATGCAGGTAATACAAAACTTGATCCAGTTAAATATCCACCAGCACCACCGCCACCACCATCTTGCCGACCACCACCTCCGCCGCCAGCAACAACTAAATAATCAGCAATAATTGCTCTTGGATAATTTTGACTAGCAACAATTCCTAATAAAGTCATTAAGATATATCTCCTAGAATTGTAAAAGTATTTGAACCAGTGCAGACAATTGAGGCAGCAGAGTACTGCGCTCTCAAAGTTGGAGCAGATGCAGTAGCACCAGTTGATGTAATAGTTACACCAGAGCCTTGAGCAAATGGAACTGCACCAGTGCCAATGCGTTGAACATTTATTACTTGTCCAGTTGTAAATACTGAAGGTGGAACTGTTACAGTTCTTGAAACAGTATCGCTAATAGTTACTAATTTAAAAGCATCTCCAGCAACTAATGTATAGGCAGAGGTTTGTGGGTTAATAGATAGTGAAACTCCAGCCACATATTTAAGACCTGTCGTTTCTGCCGAATCCGCTACGAGTGTGGTGCCGTTTGCGCCTACTGCTAGGCGGCTGAAGGTATCGGCTCCAGTACCTACAACAAGATCACCCTTGGCATCTATTGCGGTAGCCATAGAGTTTGTGATAGTAACAGTTCCAGAGGTACCGCCCCCTGAAATACCAGTTCCAGCGGTTACGCCTTCAATATCACCAGAGGCTGGTGTTGCAAATTGGAAAAAGATAGCAGCACTAGCGCTAGTAAATCGCAAAACTCCACCTTGATTTGTTGCTAAAACTAATGATCCTGATGTTGCAACTGTTGCAGTACCAGCAGTAATAGTTGTGGCACCTGCTCCAAGATTGATAATTGTTACAATATCGCCCGCTGCAAACAATCCTGTATTAACAGTAATTGTAGTTGGGCTAGCATTGCTCATTGTTATTGCATCGCCAGCATCAGCAGCGACTAATACATAAGATGCAGTTTTTGCATTTGCTGCGCCACCTAGCATTGCCGTTTGTTGCAGGGTAGTCATCTGGGCTGCGGTTAGAACCTGCCCAGTGGTGAAGGTTTGTTTTGCCATTTTGCTCCTTTATCAGTAACTCAGAATACCAGAACCCAAGCGGCCTTGATCAGTGGTGCTATCAAGGATGAACGCCTGGATTAGAGGTTCTGCGGTTAGTATTTTTGTGTTGAACATACTGTTGGTTATATCGTGCTGAATACCTTGCACAAATAGTTCTTTGGTAATGGTTGAACCGCCTGGAACAGTTTTAGTTACATTTACTAAATCAAAGATTTCAAGACTTAATCCAGCCACAATTTTGGTGGGTGCTGAGGAATCTAGGAGGTTTATAGTCATCGAATCTATGCGATCAGTTGTATTTTTTCGGGCTACTAGCAGGGTTTGAGCCTGATCTAAAGCCTCAGCATCGGTTTGAACTAGGATTCCATCCCGCTTTCCTGAGTGGAGGAAGTAGGTATCTATCGAGGTTTGATCAAAAACATTTTGGCTAGTTCCATTTAGGCGAGTAACTGTTACATCATTTACTAGCAAAGTATCATCGTTAGCAAACTCGATTTGTTGATAGGTAATAGCAGAACCATCATCGGTAAATACTGTTGGAGTTTCATCTGCCTTTTTACTAATTGTATCCCTAGATAAAAATGTTGCGTTTCCCTCAGCATCAATAAAAAATCCACCGAACTCTGAACTTTCGACCAGTTGAACCGCTGTAAGCAAATCTCTATTATCGGTGCCAGGATCAGCCTGAAGGGTGCTATTTCCATCATCTATACTGCGCTGAGAAGTAGGCCAATCTACAACATTAAGCAATGTATTAATCCTAGCGCCAGATAATTGAGGTGAGCCAGCGCCAGCAACACTGCTAATACCAATACCATTTAATAATCTAAAACCATCAACACATTGCAAGGTAATCTTAGAGGTTTCATCTACCCCTAAACCATAGGTACTGTTGTAGGCTGTAATATAACCAGAGTAAAGATAGTAGCGATCAGTTCCGCCACCATCATTGTAATCTGCCCAAATACGAATTTTGCGTAATGGTAATAACTTGCCATAATATGGAGAGGAAATATTTTGAGGCGACCAATCACCATTATCATCAGCCAAAACTACAATTGCAGTTCCAGCCTCAAATTTATTTAGAATACGATTTCTGCCTCGGCGAATATTTACTTGCAAGGCAATATCTGAAACATCAACTACATCGCCAGGTGCATCTGCCAAAATACCAGTTCCAAGTGGAGTGGTTGGATCATCGAGCAAAAGTGGGTTTCCAAAAGCAGGGCCGTTCGCAAAGTCAATGCTCACGCCAAGAACTGGAGTGCCTGGCATTACAAATCCAAAACTCTAGCGTTAATTGATCTACCAGATGTTTGACCTGCTAAAATACCATTTCTAACTGTTTCAGTTAAATCATTAGTGGTAATAGCACTACCAGCATTATTAACAGTTACATTTACTGAGGCACGCTCACCAGCACGATAGGCTAAATAATCAGGTAATGTGGTCATTGATTGCCCAAATGTATTTGCGGTAGGTGTATCAGGAATTTTATTTGTATTAGCAACCTTTTCTTGCAAAGTAAGAATGGTTTTAGTTGCTGCTTGCAATTGTTGTATATTAGGCGCAAAAATGGCCTCATAATTTTTCATTGTAGGCACATTCTGCTTAGCGATAAAGTTTTCTTTACCAACCGCCTCAAGGTACTTATTTAATTCCTCTAAGGCTTTTTTCCAACCATCGGCTGCGGCTAATCCCGCTGCATCCCATCCTGAACCTAAATTTACATTGCCAGTAACTGAAGCAATGTATTTAACCACTTCATAATTAGTTAGATTCCACTTGCTAGCAAGAAGGTTTACTTCCTCTTGAGAAATCTTACTATCTGAAATAACCATCAAAATATCAGCGTATCGTTGCGCTGCAATATTCATACGATTAGTTGCCTCATAATTGGCAAGCAATTGATCATACATTGCTTTTTGAGCAAGATTTTGTTCTTTAAGAAGGTTTAATCTAACTGCCTCAAGTTGAATAGGATCAGTTTCAGATGTAGGTGTAACACCCATTGCCTTTAATTTATTTAAGGCTTCTTGGCTTGCAAGTTGTTTCTTTTGCTCAGCAGTTAGTTTTGCAGTATTACCTACTATTTTACCAGTAGCAACAACAACTTTTTCAGCGTTCTTTACGCCAGGTGCGCCATAAACATTTCCCCAGCCAGGAGTTAATGCCCTGATCTTTACATTCTGAGCATCAATTGCATCATTATTTTTATTTAATTGCTTATAGGCAACTAAGGCTGCGGTAGTAAATGTGGCGATTGCTGCCGCTGCTGCTAAGGCTGAGGCACCACCTGTTGCAAATGCGGTAGCGGTACCTGCTGCGGTGGCTGCCACTGCCTGCTTACCAAATGCGGCAGTTAAAATATTGATTGCGCCAGTTAAGGCAATTACTCCAGCATAAACTTTAGTTGCAGCAAATGTGCTTACTAATAATGCACTAAGAACTTTAATGGTGCCAAGATTGCGTTGGATATAATCAAATAAATTAAATACTTGAGTAATTAATTGAGGAATTTGTTTTAGGATTTTTTCTAATCCAGCAGCCAAATCATCTTTATTGGCTTTAATCCATTCCTCTAATTTAGGTAAAACTTTAGTTGAAACAACATTAGCAAATTGTTCAATTACAGGTAATAGCGCATAACCTAATGTTTCAAGAACTTCACCATAGGCAATGTTTAAACCTTTTAATCTAAACTCTAAAGTTTTGGCACGAATATTAGCCTGATCTTTAAAAGTATCATTTAGGCTTTCTAATACGGCATTTAAATTGCCTGATTTAATTATATTTTTATCAAGCGGAACGCCTAATCTAGTAAGCGCACCAAGATTGCCATTTACCGCTTTACTTAATGCTAAGGAAACAGAGGCTAAATCTTTTCCTGTTCCAGCCGAAATATTTAAGGCGGTTCCTAATAAAGATTGAGCGGAGGCAACATCGCCAGTTGCCCTGGCTAGGGTAGCCAGCGCGGGCCTCAACTCATCATCGGAAACAGAAACTTCTTTTTGTAATAAAGTTATGTAATCCTCAGTGCTTGCAATAACTGCATCTGTTGCACCAACAGTATTTTTTAAGGTAGAAGCAAGTAATGCTTGGCTCTTTTGATCCTCCATAGCAGCACGAACTGCATCAGTTCCTACTTTGAGAGTGAACGCACCAACGGCAGCACCTGCTGCGGCAAAGGCTAAGGCTGATCTTTTAGCAAATTTATCAAATTGTTTGCCAAGATTTGTTATATCTTTTTGAGCCTGCTTTGAACCTTTAGCGGAGTATTGGGTGATAATCCGAGCAATAATTGCGCCAGTTGCCATCTTATCTCCTACTATTCAAATTAGTTTGTAATGTTTTTTTAGCATCCTCTAAGGCTGCTGCAACTCGCCTTTGAATTTCATCTTTGTCTTTATCAACAACTGCCCAAATAAGGCGGGAGGCTTTGCCAAATGAATTGCTTAAATATCTAATAAATTGATTTCTTGATGCGTTGCCACGCCTGCCCGCAACTTCAAATATTGCTCCAGCAGCGCTCTTATTAACTAACGCACCTGCGCTGGTAGTGTAATCGCCGCGAACTTTACCCTGCGCTTTGCTTTTGGCAATGCCTGCCTGAATCTCGCTTACATCCCAGGCTGGCCAGCCTGCGCCACCGCGAGTTCTTGGATTAGCGGCTGGAGTTTTACGCCAGCCGCGCATTGGTGTTCCATAAACAGGATTAGTAAATTGAATAACTAAGTTATCTGCTGATCGCTCAGCCCTACTTAATTCATCATTAATTACTTTGTTAAATTTTCTAGCCGCTGCTTTATCAAATTGTTTTAAGGCATCTTGCGTTTCTTTGATACCTGTTAAAACGATAACCTCATCGGCCATATTTATTTGCCTTTGCTCTTTCCTTTAGATAAGCGAACATTGCTTCTAAGACACCATCAGGGGCATCTATCAAATCAATAGGAGAGATGCCCAACTCCACCGAGGCCGTTGCAATTGCAAAGGTTAGGCTATCTCGGTGGATTCTGAATTTGGGTCAGAAACCATTTCAACAGATTCAAGTGTATCTAAGAACTCTGGGCCAAAAGGTTTTACAACTCGGCCATTATCTCTTAAAGATTGCCAAGCAAGGAAGTAGATGTGTTCCATCTTTTGATCCTCTGCAAACAATTTTGCCAATCCTTTACCAAACTTTTGTTCAAAAGCAACGATGGTGCGAGGCCGCAATACATAAGTTGCATCTACACCATCGTTAGTTTTGATCTTTAGTGATAGTCCATCCATTTTATTTCCCCCTAGTTAGTTATGATGTTGCTTTTGTTATTGCACCTGATATTGGCCAGGTAACACTTGCTGTACTTAATTCACCGACGGCTCCAGAAAGTGGCTGCCATTCTGAAACTAAAGCGTTGAATGAATATGATGGATTTGTTGCAGTTGTAGTTCCTGCTACTGGCTTAATTACCATTGCAGCAGAAGTTCCAATTGTAGGATAAACAATTGATTCAAGAAGTCCAGAACCGAAATCCTGGAAAAATTCAATTGTTACCTGATTATCGGCTAATCCCGCAACTCTAGTGCGTGAGGTGTTTCCAAAAGATGTTGTATCTACTACATCTAGTGAAGTACTTAAAGTTATTGAACTTACATAACTTGAAACATCAGTGCTTGCAAAAGTAACAGAGGCGTTAGTTAATACGATTCTTGCCATTATGCAACCGCCTTAGTGATTGCTCCAGAGATTGGCCAAGTAACAGATGCGGTTGATAATTCACCAACTGCGCCTGATAGTGGTTGCCATTCTGAAACTAGAGCAGTGAAAGTATATGAAGGATTTGTTGCGCTTGCTGCTGATGATGTTGGTAATACTACAACTGAAGTAGTACTTCCAAGCAATGGATAAATTGTTTGTTCAACTAAAGATGTTGCAAAATCTTGGAAAAACTCGATGGTTACTGAATTATCTTGCAAACCAGCAACGCGAGTTCTTGCCGCAGTTGATGAAAACCCTGTTGTTTCTACTACATCAGTTGATGTACTTAAAGTTACGCTTGAGATATATGATGAAAGGTTTACTGAATTTATCGTAACCTTCGCATCGGTTAATACGATTCTTGCCATTATTTGTCGGCTCCTTCTTGGATTGCTGGTTTGGTTGTTCCCCCATTTGCCTTAATGTGGTTGCCAGCAATCAATGCTTCTATGTTGGCTCCTGCATTAAGCAATTCTTTTTCGGTGATTGATTCACCTTTCTTTTTATTACAAACCTCTACTTCTGAGGTAATTACATAAGACATTTTTTCTCCTTAACCCCAAAGTGTGAGGCGGTATCTATAAGATAGGAATAAACTGCCAGCAGAATCATAAGTGCCACCTTCAGCGCTAATAACTCTAAGTGTGTTTACTGCACCACCTAAAGTTCTATCGCCTTCAATAGCAGCCTTAATTGAGCCAGCCCCTGATCCTGCTAGAAAAGCATCTAACTTATCTTGGGCAACTCTTTCTGATAGGCGTTGAACAATCACCAACACATCACAATTGGCTTGGTCTAAACCTCGCGCATTGTTTATATCGAAGGTGAAATCTAATTGACCAACAACGGCTGCTGGTGGTGTAACTGTATCTGGAATTAAATCATATACCCTAAGCCCAGTTATTGTTTGAAGGCGAGTTTTTAAACCATCTCTAACATTGCTTGGAATCACTTAGCCAAGCCGCCATTCTTTCGGAATGGGCGAAGTAAAACCTCAACATCAGCATCGAGGCGAGAATATAATCTAACTGTTCCCATCTCAGGGCTACCAGCAATTCCAAATGGTGATTGCCTGCGCCCAAATAATCGTGATGATTGAATTAAAGTTGCCATATTTATTTGATCAGGAATTGCTGAAAATCCCCATACTCCCTTTATTCGAACTGATTGAGGAAGTTGATATGGAAAAATATAACTGCCAATTGCTAAAACTCTATTGTATGGAAAAGATTTAATTGGATTATTAATTGGCTCAACCATATAATCGGTTGTACTCCAAACAGTTCCAAATGTACGATCAAAATTATCATCAGTAGCAACTTCACTAACTGTTGTTATATCATCAATGTTAATTGTATAAGGATCAAGTGCGGTGTAATAGCGAGTAACTGGTGAACCTACACTGCCATTTACATAAAAGAAACGCTCAGTATAATCATCAATCATTCTACTTGCTGCTTCAATAGCAGCCTCTAAAGCAGTATCATCTACTGAATCAGTAATATTTAATGAGGCTTTTAATTCAGCCAATGTGCAGTAGCCGTTAGTTATTGCCACGCTTTATCCTTCTTTCCGCTTTAGGTAAAATCGCTCTTTCAAGTTGCGGCTGGGCAGTAGCCGTTTCTTTAGGTTTAATTCTTTTATTAAAAATTTTTTTTAATTTTTCCATAATTTATGGTGCCTATCATCTAGCCAATATGATTTTTGATGAGGCAAAATTGCCCCTGTATGCACATATATTGGAAATCCAAGGGAACGAATGCGACGGCTAAAAAGTAAATCCTCGCCTATCCATTCGCCATTTACTGGCCCATCCCAAAACCAACACCAATTTTTACCCATACTAGGATCGGCTGTTTCTCGCATCTTTTCAAGAACGCTGCGGTGGATTAAAAGGCAACCAGTGCCTGCGGCATCTATTTCAAAAACTTTGTTCTCATCATATTTATAGAGAGGTAAGAATCCTTCTGGTGCATCTTGGAATATTGCTGGAACTGGTTTTGGATATTCACTCTTGCCATCATTAAAAGCAGCAAATACCAATCCTGCTACAACTGGTCGTTCTAAATCGTGGGCTGTATCAATCAACTTATCAAAAGTTGCAACGCCTAATTGTTGATCGCTGTCCACCATCAAAAGCCAATCAGATTTTGTGTTATCCAAAAATTGTTTAACAATCTGATTGCGAATCTTAGAAAGTAATCCTGAACCTTTAACTCTTACAAACGGCCCTAATCTTGGTGATCTTGATTGGGCTAATTGAATTAATGTATATGCGAATGAGCCGTTTACTTGGCCTGAATCGCAAGAACCTATTGTTACTTTATGTGCGCTTTTCATAGTTCCCCCGAACTACTTAGGAGTTTAGGTGGCTTAATCGGGGGAGGTTAAGCCACCTAAACAGTTCTTAATTGCCTTCTAAATTAGAAGGATGGTGCTGCTAAGCCAGTTCCGCTAATGATTGATGCGGCTAATGGATAGCGTTCTGCGGTGAATGCGGCGTAGCCGTAAACAACGCTCTTTACAGTTAGTGCGCCAGCATTCGTTGCTTCGAATCGAAGTGAGAATGGTGATCCTGGTTGCTCCCATAGGTGCATTTCGCCAGCATTTACCAAGTAAATTTCATCTTGGTTTGTGCTTAGAGTAGTTTGAACTGAAGCATCTGCAATAATTGGTAATCCAAGTAATGAGTAACCTGAATTTCCATATTGTGTAACGCCTGCTCCTACTGCAACGGCGTTTGTTGGGCCGTTTGCTGCTGGAACTACTAATGGGCGATTTGAACCATCAACGCCTGCTAACAAGAATGCTAGGCGGCGTGGGTGCATAATCCAATGTGTTGGTGAAGCAAATGTGTTTGATTGAACCTGTTGTAGCGCATCTGCCAACTTTGGATATAGAAGTGCAACAGTTGGAGTTGTTGCAGTAAAGGTGATTGCATTTCCACCTGATGAACGAATACCTTTGATGGTTCCGTTTGTTCCTGCACCATTGATGATCTGAGAGTTCAAAGTAGTATGCCATGAACGAATTAGATCGCCAATTACGAAGGAATCAATACCTGTTCCACGCTCAATTGCTTGGCGTGATAGGTCTTGCTGTCCAGCGATAGTGCGAACATTTACAGTTAGCAATGTGTCATCAGCATCTGTTTCAGAAACATCAGTTGCCTGTGTTTGTTGAATCGCTGTTGAAGTTCCAGTGGTCATGCGACTAATGTTAAGTGTCATGCCAGATGGGGGCAGTGTCATCTTATTGGTTGCGAAGTCTGCTGTTGGGCGACCTGCGCGAGCCAATGGAGCAGCGAGATCAGTTAGATACTGAGGAACTACTAAACCTTCAAAGTTTGCAGTTGTTCCATCGCGGCGCTCAACTTCCTCCTCGCGCATATGGCGAGCAAGGCGATCTTGCGCTGAGAAATCTTGCTTGAATTGTGCATTGAAAGCATCTTTAATAAATGATGCTCCTGAATTTGGTGTATAGGTACGCTCCTCGCGGGTTACCTTTGCACCGCCAGACTTTGGCATTGCTACATCTGCAACTGCTGCACGAACTTCTGCAACCTTTGCATCTGCATCTGCCTGGGCCTTTAGGTTTTCAATCTTTGAATCTAGTGAGCGTGATTCTGCAACTAGGGCATCTACCTTAGTTGTTTCATCAGCAGTTAGATCGGTGCGATTCTCTGCGGCTACTGCCTCAAGAACTGCATCCATCTCTGCCTTCACTGCATCACGGCGTTCAATTACTTTGTCTAAATAAGACATTAATTTAACTCCTTGGTTGGTTGAATTTTGAGGTGGTGGCGATACCTTGCGCGGCGCTAAAGGGTGCGCAGTTCGCTCCGACTTCATCTGCTGTATTTTTACAACAGAAATTTATTTTGTGTTATTTATTATTGCTTGGGCTAGGCGTAATGAAATTTTACGGCTTGCCTCATCTGATGGTTCTTTAAGAGGTGCAATAGAACGCAATTCACTTGCTTTGTGGCCAACTAAAGTTTCAGTGGCTACATAACCATCCCTTAATTCTCTATAAACTCTAATTAAAACTGCTGGATCGCCTTCCTCGGCAGTAATGCTGAAGGTAGAATCAGGAATACCCAAAACTCCTTCTCTCATTACATGTTCAATTCTGCCTCTTGCAGTTCCACCGCTTGAATCCCATTCAACAAAATCGCCAACTACATCAACAGCGCGAGAATCCATTTGCATTTCAGGATCAACTTCTGAATTACCAACCATCATTTCAAGGGCTGATTTAACTTCCTCAATATAATCATAGCCTTCAGAAATTTGTTGTAAGGCTGCTTTTAGTGCAACTAGTGAATCACCAGTTACTTCGCGGCCTTCTTTAATTGCAGTTAATGTTTCTTTTAGTTGTTCTCTAGCCTCAACTTTTGTAGTTGGATAGGCTGGGTAAGTAACAACTGATACATCGCCATCAGAGAGGGAAACCTCAGTTAGAACTCTACGGCTACGATCCTCGCTCCACTTTTGGCGAATAACTCTGAATGCAAAACTCATTTGATCTACATCGCCACGCTCAACCAGTTTGTAAATATCGCGGCCTTCTGTTGTATCTGCTAACTCTGCATCTATTAATAATCCACGCTCATCCTCAGTTAATTTGAGTGTGCCATTTTTAGTTCTTGCTAAAGGCAATCCTTCGTGGTTAATAAGTAAGCGCACATCTGGAGTTTCGCTTAATGTTTTGCGAAACGCTCCTGGTGCAATTGATTCTTTAAATGGTAGCGGAACACTTGATTCGTTAAAAACTGCTGCATAACCGCTAAGGCGCATTGTGCCATCCTCTGCTGATCTTGCTTGAACATCTTTAACTGTATAAGTGCGGCGTTCAATCTTTTTCATTTCTCTCCTTGAATCTGCTTCTGCATTCAGAGCATCAATTTTGCGTTGCGCCCAATTTTGCGCTCTATCTGAAAAATTGCTATCCCCACCCCAAAGAAGCCAAGCAACTAAGCCTGCTCCTGGATAACCTGGATCGGATGGATCATTATTTGATGGCGCTTTACCATCTACTTGATGGCGGGCAAACCAAGGTGCCATCTTTCTAACTTTTGGTTCTGTTATATTCCCAGCAGCCATATCTCTTGCTGCTGCGATGGTGGCAGGCACTAAACCATCGCCCCCAAAACCTTCCTCATAATATTTCAAGCCACGCTTTGCGTTATCTTGAATAAATGAAGGAACACTTAAATCAACGGCGCGAGTATTTACTTCTCCGCCTGGCTCCATATCCTCAGCAATTGAAACTGCAACCATCTGACCTATCGCATCTTGCTTAGATGTGTGGCAACCAATGGTTGTATAAGAACCATCAGATTCCTCTTTTACAGTTGCCCAACCAGCGCAATCGCTTTGCTTATCAGATATTAAATATGGCATGGATTCCTAAACTAGAAGTAAAACTTCGGCATCATCATCAAGTATTGAAAAATCAATTCGAGAGATTGATTTACTTGATAACTTTCCAAGTTTTGTTTTAGCAGTTGCGGTCTTTATTGAAACTGTTATTTTTACAGGCTCAATAATTTCAGGGAAATTTGGTTGAATGTAATTTGGCAAGCCAGCCTGACTTTGAATTACCTCACCACTTGATATAACTACACTGGCAGCAAGCCCACCTAAAGTGGCAGTTGCTGAAACTACATTTGTTATTTGCGCAGTAGCGATGGCAGTGGATGAACCTAGATTTGCCGTTGCCGTTGCGAAAGTTATTGGCCCTAGAACATCAACATCTAATTCAGATGAATCTAAGACAAACTGAGCCATTTATTAACTCGCTAGAGTTAGTGAAACTGTTAGCGATCCGCTTGGAATTGTAAAGGTATCTCCAGCAGTGTAGGCATTACCTGCAACTGTTCCAGAGAATAAGAAATTACCAGCGGTTAGATTATCCCAAACAGTAAAGTATGTAGCATCCTCGGAACCAGCAATACTGCTCCAAGTTATATCTGCATCAGAAGTTAATCCGCCAGCACTAGCAGCGCTAAAAGAAACTGATTTGCGAGTTGTTTCAGTAGCGGCATTTGCAGTTCCTGCTGAACCTGGATCGCCCACATGCAGTTTTACATAAACATTAGCGGCTGAATAATTAGTTGCATTGCCTACTGCATCAAGAAATTTATTGGCTAAGTAACTGCTCAAACCTGTTGCCATTACTCATCCCCCTCTACAAATTCCTCGATAATTTCATCAATACGGCCTTCTTTATCGCGCTTAACTTTTTTGCGAACTCGCTTTTGTTCAATATTATTTGTTACTTGAACATTTGGCGCTTCAACATTTACATTAGGCGCAGCAACATTTACCTCTGGTGATTCCATCATTACCATTGGTTCAACAGTTACATTAGGTGCGGCCACATTTACAGTTGGCTCTGGCACATTAACAATTGTTTGCTGATTATCGTTGCGCATTTGTCGGCTCTTAACCTCATAAACAGCACTTGGATCGGCTGGATCAATTGATGCAACCTGTTGCAACTGACTACTTGGAACTCCAGTGTGCTTCATCTTAGGCAAACCAATTGCTGCATTAACGGCTGCTGGATCAAAGCCAACCTGAATAAGTGCAGTAACAATTTCAGTTCTTAACTTCAAACCAACATCTTTAGCATCTGCGGCATCAATGTTTTGTAGAGGAACTCTGTATTGATCGCCAGCCTCGCCTAGAGGAGATAAATCCTCAACAGCGCGAACATCATTTAAACTCAAGAAACCTTCACGCAAGCCTTTTGTGTAAGCATCGTAACGCTCAATGGTTGTTCCGCGTAGAAGTGCATCAAGATTAAATTTAACAAAGCCATCTTTTTCAGGAAGCAAAGATGATAGTGCTTGCTCAATTCTTTCTAGCAATGGGCGAAGTGAGTGTTGCACAAATGAAAGGTTCTGCGCTTCAACGCTAGCAAAACTCATTGCACCTGCAACTGGATGACCTAATAGTGAAATTGGAACTCGGAATAATCTAGCGATTTCCTCAAGTCCAAATCTGCGTGTATCTAACAACTGAGCATCCTGGGCATTTAATGCAAGTGGTTTAAATTGTGCGCCACCTGTTAGTACGCCAATCTTTCCTGCACGATATGGGCCTGAATGAGTGATATTCCAATCTCGACCAATTGATGTTGCCTGTTCCTCGGTCATCTCACCAGGTACTTCAATAATGCCGCCTGGATTTGCTGCGTTTCCAAAATAGGATGCAGCATAAGTATCGGCTGCCATAACTGCGCCGATAGTAATTCTTGCTGCTTCAACTGGGCCTAAGCCATAAAAAGAACCTGGCAATTTAAATAATGGAATATGTAACAACTCATCTTTTGTAAGGGTCATTACTTTTTGATTGTAATCTTGAGTATAAGTTCCGCCTGCTGGATCATACTCTTTAACAGTTACTTCATAAACTAAAGGTTCGTTAGGGCCTTTTCTAACTATCCTTACTGATTCAGGATTAATGCAATAAAGTTCAACAACATCACCCATATCATCACGAACTGTAAGTATGTAAGCATTTCCGCGAAGGTTTAATGAAGCAAGAACTTGCTCTAAAAATTCCATTCGAGTTGATTCTGCATTTGGCTTATTAACCCAAGTAGGTACATCACCATAAACAGCAGCATAAGAAATTCTGTTACGGCCTCTGCGAACATAAGCACCCATTGGCAAAGATGAAATCGTATCGCCTAGTAAACGAACGCAAGCATAAACAGTACTCATTCTGATCGCAGTTTCAGATGAAACTACAACTCCTGCTGGTGAACTGTATGCAGGGCGGCCTGGGATTAATGGCTCAACAAATTGATTTGTTGCTCGCTTCTCACCAGCCTGGCGCAATGCTCTTGATAAATTCATTAATTAGCCTTTTCTGTAATCCATACTAAAAAACTTCCAAGCACAATTAGTGCGGCTGGAACTGAAAGTATTGCTAAACCTGTTGTTACGCAGGCAACCCCAACTACCTCAACAATCAAAGTAGCGTTTATCTTTTTCATTACTCCCCCTTATTGTTGAAATCATTTGTCAAATCGTGGCGTGTCTTTTAAATTTCTATAATTGTTATGCGTAACAAATTGCAATTTTTGTAATTGCAAAAAATGTCAAAAGTATAATTAGATCGTGATTAAGAAATACTTAATCATAAGGAAGGTAAAAAATGAAATGCTGTAATCATTTAGTAATAAAGCAAGGATGCCAGTGTCATAATTGCAGTGGCTATCTATGTGAAGTAGGGAAGCAATACTTAATCACAAAGGAGATCAAATGAGATGCCCTAAATGTAATAAGTTAATGAGTGAAGGTTATAGTGATATTTTAAACTATGGTTTGAATAAGCCTGTTTGGTCTTGTTCAGATTATAGAAAATGTAAATATGAAATACCTAGAGATAAACCTAAACCTGAATCGAAAAATATCGACTAACAGGTGCTTTAGGTTCAGGCGGCTGGGTGGCCCGATCATAACCAAAGATTGCGGCCACCGCAGCATCTACCTTGCGACGGCTAGAAGCCTTGGCAACCATTACTCCTCTTGAGGATTGTTTTGTAACGCAGTTTGAGATGTGGCGGGCCAAGCGTTCATCGCCATCGTGAGTAAATGATCCATTAACGACGGCCTCATAAAACTTTTGCGTTGCAGGTACCATTCGTTCCGCTGAGTTTGGATAACTAACAACTGGTAAGCCGTTCTCATCAAGCACCATGAAGGTTCGTTGCCATCTTGCTGGATCGAATACAACTTCTCTAACTTGGAATCTGGAATCTCGGTAAACATCAATTATTGTTTTTTCAACTTCAGCAACTGGAACAAACCAACCTTGCTCTGCATCGTGTGGCTTCTCCCAAATTCCAACAACCTTTAAATGTGGTTTCTCTCCACCTAAGAACCAAGCAACTAAAGCAGTTGAATCATTTGAGAACGCTCCATCAAATGCTAGAACTACATCCTCGCCAAGAATATCCTCACGCTCTGTATCTATTATTGCTTCCCAAGCACCAGTTGGTAACCAAGCAGTGGTTGTACTAACAAAACAATTTATTCGCTTTGTTCTAAATTCCGCTTCAGGAGTGCGTAGTACCGCTGATTCAAAATCATCCAAATCAACAATATCGCCAATACCAGGATTAGCCTCTTGCCATAATTGCGGATCACGATGATCTCCTTCAGGTTTAGTTGGTTCCCACCAAGCAAAAAAGAAACTGGGATCAACATTTTCACCCTTAGCAATTCTTTGGCCATACTGGTAAAGAGAGTAGCAAAGTGAATCTTGCCCGCTAGTTGCAGTTTTAACTCCAGCAGTGGTGATGCCAAAGAGAAGCGAATCTTGCCTAGCACCACCTGCAAGGCTCATTACATCCCATAGTTCTCTATTGGGCTGGGCGTGAACCTCATCAAAAATAATTATTGGAGAAGGATTTAATCCTTCTTTTGTGTAAGCCTCAGCAGAGAGAACTCTATAAACTGAACCTTTATCTTTAAACTCAATTGCATCTTTGTAAAGAGTGAACATTGTTGAAAGTTCAGGATCGAGTTCAACCATTCTGCGGGCTGTACCAAAAACAATTCGGGCTTGATCTCTATCGGCTGCGCAAGAGTAAATTTCAGAACCATTACCGCCAAGAGTTAAACCTGCTAAACCAACACTTGCTGCAAGTGCAGATTTGCCGTTCTTTCTAGCCATTCCGATTAATGCAGTTCGGTGTTTGAATCTGCCGTTTTCTTTTCTGGCCAAAGCGTGATTAAGTAATTCTTTTTGCCAAGGGCGCAGACTTAATAACTCACCAGCGGGTGCTGCAATTGAATCTTTAGTAACTCTACAAACCGCCTCTGCGAACTGGCTATAAAGCGGCCCATCGCCTGCTGCTATTTCTGCATCGCTTACTGGCGTTAGCCAACGCGGCGGCCACGAACTAGTTTGTTGCATTTTGTTTTTGCTGGAGAAGTTCCTCTAATTTTCCGCGAGCCTTCACTTCAGCAACCCCCAGTTTTGATCTATCACTTGGAGTTAATCCAAGCAATGATAAATTTTTAACAATATCACCTTGCACTGTACTCAGCATTCCGAATAAAGGATTTTGATAGGCATAACCTTTATCGGTAAAGAGTATGAATTGTTCAGGCTTTAATTGATCCTGAATTTGTTTTTTCAATTCCATCTTTTCGCAAAGTTCTAAAAGTATCGTGCCATCTGTATTGGCAATCCAAGGAGCAAGGCTTAAAACCTCACGCCAAAGAGTTGCACCAACTTCGCTCAAATGCTCAGGAGGTTGCGCAGAAAATCTTGGCAACGCAATAACTTTATTTAGATCAGGAAGTTTTTGTTTGCCTGGATTTCCATTGCGCCGTTTAATTTCATTTGGCTTCGCAGCCATTTTTATCCTGTCCGATTTGTACCAAAATGCCCCCTATAAAAAAATTCGGAAATGTGCGTTGTCAGGGCGTCGGGGTATCTAACCACACGCTCCTTGAACTTTTGCCCCATACCCGCTAATGCCTGGGCGGGGGTTAGCCAGAACCCTTTATTGAATTACAAATTCTGCAAAGTGTTTGTAAGTTTGACCAAACAGATTCGCCGCCATTTTTCTTACTAACTATGTGATCAGTAGTTAAATCTTTTGTTGATCCACATTTAAAACATTGTGGATGGATTGTTCTAAACTCCCTAGACAACTTACGCCATTTAGAATCGTAGCCACGCTGAGTTGGTGTTGGTCTTTGTCTATCTTTTATTCTTTGACAATTAACACATCTTGCTGATCTAGTAATCACTTGGCAATCAACGCAAGGTCTTGGTAACTTAATCACTATGCCTACTGATGTACATAAGAGCGCGATGTAAATTACTTAATGAATCTTTGAAATGTCCTAAACCCATATTGCAATTAGTACAAAGTAATCCACGAATCTTTTTAGTTTGATAATCGTGATCAACATTCAATGATGTTTTAAATTCTTTAGCATCTTTGCCACATATAGCGCATTGGTTGTTTTGCGCTGCAAGTATCTCTTGGTATTCCTTTTCCGATATATCAATAAGGCGCCGATACTTACTGCGGCAACTCCTGCAAACATTATAGAAACCATTTGCCTGCTTACGATCTATATGAAAATTATGTAATGGTAAATCTAATTTACAATGCCTACACTTTTGTAAGTCATTGTTCTGAATCCTCATCATCGTCATCTATATCACTGTAATTCGTATAAGGCGCAAGGCGATCCTCTGGTGGTAGTGAAAGATATGATTGCAATGTTGATTGCACTGCACGATTAATTACTGAATCAATTGCATCAAAAGATAAGTTTTGATCAGTAGATATTTCAGTAGCAACATCACCAATTTTAATTATGATGTTTAGCATTTTGTTAATTCTGATCTTGAATCTAATAGATCATCAATAAATTTATTTACTATTTCGCGTTGGCGATGTGTAAAGGCTGGATCGTTACGAGTGCGAGAAGCATGAATAAGGGCTTCATCTATTTCGTTTAAATCCTCAGTTTCTCCATTCATAACTTTTCCAACCAATAAAGAAACCCTAGACAATTTGGCTAGGGCTTTAGCAGAGATAGTAAAATCTGCTAACGCAAGTGTAACACAAAATAGTGAAAACTTATGCAAATTAAAGTTGTTTATTTCTGGCTTTGATGATTGCAGAGAGATCATAAAGACTACCTCGCCTTTCTACCTTATGGGTTTTTATTAAATTGTAAACAGTTCGTTCAGTAGTTCCCATCCAAGCCGCTATTGCCTCAACATCTAAATAAAACTTTTTATTAGGATTGCTCATTGCTAGGGCTATCAACCTAAGCACTGACCAACTCTGCTTACATCCAAAACAAGAAACATCATCCATAAGGTTTTCAACATCAATTACAACAAATCTTTTGCAATCATCTGTTGGGCAAGGAATCCTTCTTGCCTGTTCAGTAAATCTTTTTGCAGCCGATCTGCCTTTTGCATGGAGGCCGTAAACCTCACTAGCAAATTCTATCGCCCATTCTTGGGTAAGGCTCCAATCTAAGTGGGAGCAGTGAAAATCAACTGTTGCCTGCACCTCGGCATCTATGGTTGGCTCCTTGGGTACTAGGGCTGGTGGGGTTAGTTTCCTATCGGTGCGAATGATTACTTCCCAGGAATGCAGGGTTCTAAGCAGGTCAGTGGCTAGAGAAAAATCCAGCGCTGCTACATTCACCCCAATACTTCGCTCAGCGCTTACCTTGCCTGAACCGCTCCTGCCTGGGGTAATAAACATCTGAGATTCAAAATGTAGGTCAGGTAGTTCAACTAAGGAGGATTTAACTTTCATAAAGCAAGAACGGCAGGCGCCTTCTCTCTCAGTTACTCGATTACATACTTGGCAGTTCATTAGAACGGAATCTCCCCTGGCTCTAGTTTTGGTTTTACATCTCGGCCCCAGTAATCAGGTAACGCAAAATGGAATTGTGCTGGATTATTTTTTGAGGTACTGCATTGGTGTTGGGCCAGGATCACCCTCTCAGGTTTGTACTCTGATCCAACCACGCTAGCCCCAATCCTTGCGCTAGCCTCAAAACTAACCTCGGTTCGATGGGCTTCATAAGTCAATAAGTTAGAAACCTTCTTAACAATCTCCTCAACTATCCCTAACCTCTCAGCATCTAGTTTTATTGGCATCCCCGCTGAGGAATGACCTGACCAAACTAGTTTTCCACAGGCTCGGCAATTAACTGCTATAAAGTTAAAAATACTCATAGAACTGAACCGCCTGAGCAACCGAACCACCGATCCGCGTTCCCCTCTAAAGAGGGGGAACGGCGGATCGGTTGAATGGCACCGATCCGAGGATTGGTCGGATCGGTTGCGGATCGGTCGGATCGGTTGTAATTCATAACTTATCCACAATCCAAGGTTTCACATCATTTGCCAAATAAGCCATTTCGTGGCGATACAGATTCTTTTGGCCTACCTGCCTAACTGATACACATCGACGATTGACCAAGGAATCTAGAATAATCTTTAAGCCGTCATTACTGACAGGAACTCCATCTTGGCGCATTCGTTTTGCAATTTCATTTTTATTCATCTCAACCCCATAATCTGCTAGGAAGGCTGAAACCTGCTCCATCTTTTTTTCTATGGTCATAACCTCAACGCTGGCGCCTTCAAGAAATATCTTGATAGTTCCAGATGCTTGGGCCTTGATATTTGCAACGCCAAGGTTCTTACCCTCCTGGCAAATGGCCCTGACAAAGCCAGGGCGGTCTTTAGTTACCTTCAGCGCCAAGGCGCCGTCAATGCCTCTGCCAAATGCAATCTCAACCTCAACTGCTACTGCGCAGCCGTCGATGTCGGCTCTCTTTGCTTGGGCGCCGATGGCGTAGTTACCTCGATTATCTTTGGATTTAGTAACATGATCGATTGTCAGTATTGCTGCATTATGCAATCGCAATGGGCGCAGAACCTCTTGGCTAAATGAGGTTGCATCCTTATTTTTCTCTAAATCCAAGCCCATTACATTCATAGCAGCATTTACGCCATCTAGAACGATAAGTGAGGGTTTAAACTCCTCTATTTTGGTCAGTAATGCCTCTCTAGCGCCCGCAGAGAGTGGTTCGGTAGGGTTACTATACAGAAAAGTTTTAAAGTGGCTTAAATCGGCTTCTAGCGTGTTTAGCCTATTGTAGATTCCTCTTACAGAATCCTCGAAGTCTAAATAGAAAACAAAGTTGCCTTTCTCTAACTCCTGCCTAACCGCCTCAAGTGCGATCCAAGTTTTGCCTGATTCAGATTCGCCAAAAAGTGCGTTGATTTTGCCAGCGTAGAAAATGTGGTGGCCGTCGGCCCTGCGCAAAATGCTTGGCTCTGGCTCATCAAAGATTGAATCTGAATTTATGAAATCTGGAATCCAACTAGAGGTGGTTAAATCCTCATTCTCATCCCTAAGTTGCACCAGCGATGGCGAGTGGCTAGGCAATGTTTGTAATGTATTTAGTTCGGGCGCCCGCCCATAGCCCTGGCTTCGCAATGCAGAGGCAGCGGCCTTGAAGTTGCCAGAGTGTTCTAGCGTGGCGTAGGCGGCGAACTTGGAATAGGAATGCTCTGATTCAAATATTGTTGATGTGGTGAAAACATATAAATTATCTTTGCCATTAAAATTTGTAGTTGCTGAGATTCCTTCATTCTTTCCTGGGCGGCGCCAAGCAGTTGCCTCACCTTTTGTATAAACCTTATTCCAACCAAGAGGAGTAAGGATTTGATCCCAAGTAACTTTAGAGTTGTAATCATCTCCTGGCAGTGCAAGATTAACTTCCCTGCTTTTAACCTCTTGGGCAATGTTTTCAATCTTAGGCATCTCATCAAAGCATTTAAAAATTGAGAATAATGCTTCACGCTCTGCAAATGTAATAGTAGGAATTGTTGCGATGGAGCCTGAGAGAATTTTCCAAGATTCACCTGATGGGTGGCAGGTTCCTCCTGATGGAGCCAGAATTACAAAACCACCTTCACCTCTAGTTTCACAAAGCACATCAACGCCGCCATTCTCACCAGGGCGCCTTGCAAGTTTTTGATTGCCAGGAACTTGAGCATCTGAAAGTTTATACAACCAATGAATGCCACCTGATGGTGTCATCTCGCAGTAGCCTTCTTGAATCTTTTGCCAAAGTTCTCCAAGCCCTGAGTTCTCAGCCATATCTTTAGCCTGAATATGTATCTGGGCTGCTACTGCTCTACCTTCAAGTTCTAACATCTCTAAGTTGCCTGATACTGCTCCGCAGATGGCACCGACACCTTGCTGAGTTCCTTTACCAAACCAATCCATTAACTCTTGAGTAGTTGGGCGCTCCTCTTGATATTTGCGCCAAGTAAATGGTGCTGGCTTTTTAGAACCATCAGTTGAAACAGGAATTACTGAGATTCCTTCTTTGGCAAGTTGGAGTGCTGCGAGGCAGATGTCATTCATTACTTACACTCATTGCAATAATTGGTTGTTCTAATATTTCCAATTGCAAGAATAATTATCTTTGCACAATGAAAACAACTAACTCTAGTTAATTCATCACCCTCTTTTGTAAAATAGATTGGCCACCTCAACTTAATCATATTGCCCCCTTTGTGCTAAATATGGTGTAATTTTTAAGTCATCTAAATCTATCCAAGTTTCATCCCAGCCTGCTTCGATCATATCGACATCCAGCCTTCATACTGAGCATCTGGATTATCTTGATGCCATTTTTCTTTTAATTGATTTTGCAGTTGCCAATTAATTTCGTGAGTTGGTTGATTGCAAAGATCGCAGGTTTGTTTTCCCATAATGCTAAAGATATGAATGCAATCACCATCACGCATAATTACCCCAATCTAAATTAATAAAAATTGTGCAAGCGTTGGAATCGAACCAACTTTTCCCCCAGGAAAGCCACCAGGCGCTTGCTATCTTGGCAATTAAAAGGAAGGTTAAAATTGCCAAGAATGTTTTAGGCTGGTTTAGCCCCTAATTGTGCTAATAATGCAGCAACTTCAGGAGTTATAGTGCCATTCGCCGCAGGCACCGCCGCTGCTACCGCAGAGGCAGGTGCGCTGGCTGTTCCTAAATAGGCATTTGCTTTTGCAAGGGCCGCAGCATCAGTAGTTGCATCTAATAAAATCCAAGGTGCAGATTTACCAGGCTTTGCAGTTCCCTGCCCAATTCGGGCTAAAACCTTTTGGCCAATCTTTTGTTTTAAAGAGTTGCGTAGTGCAACATTAAAAAATAAAACGCCGTCATAAGTTTTATTGGTATCAAGATTTACCAAAGATACTTCAACTGCTTCGGCATCGCCGTGAATTGTTTTGATGCCTGTTTTGTAATCAGTTGGAGTTATTATTAATAACTGGCCTGCTAAGTCTGCAACCTTTGGGCCGCTTTCGTTCATCGATGGTGCTGAGAAGGTCATTCTCATTCCCCGCTTTCTGTTTGGTTTGTGGTTTGGATTGGGTCTTGGATTTGTTGTTGATGAATTAGATTAGATTCTAACTCCTCCTTCAACTTTTTTAAGTCATTTATAGTTGCTTCATCAAGGCTCATACAGTATCTCCAGCGCAAGCCACTGATTCATCTTTACTAAATGGTTGGAAGTATGGGCAGTAATTACAAAGACGGCTGCTCACCTTTGGAATTACTGCCCACATTGACGGAAACTGCTCAACATCAATTGATGTAAGCAGCGCATATAAATTATCTAATCGCTCAAGGGCCGCCAGAGCAATCTTTTCATCATAATCATAAAGTTCAATGTGCATATCATCTATGCCACCTGATGTTGGTAGATAGATCAGTGCAACTTGATTTACTAGCAAGCCCTGTTGGGCTAAGCCATAGCCATATAGTTGAACTTGAATTTGTTGTTGAGTTGTAGCCCCACTTGATCGGCGTTCTTTTAATCCTGATGCTCCTGTTGTTTTCCAATCCATCACGATTCCCCGAACCTCATCATATAAATCAATGGTGCCTGATAAGCCGCCTCTAATGGTAACTTTTTGCTCTACTTGGAATCCCTCAACCTTTTCAAATATTTCGGCTAGGTGTGAATGAATTGCAGTTCCAACTTGGGCTGCCCAGTTTCCATTACTGCCTTCATTAACCTTTGGAATATCAATTAATTTATAGGCAAGACGGCGCAAGCATTCGTGGCCAATCTCAGATGGGCCAATAGAAGTTTGCTTGCTCCTAGGTGTCCAGGTGCCAGCATCAGTAATTATTTTGGCAATATCCATTGCCATTTGTTTACTTGGTTTGTTGGGTGCTACTAAGTTATTCATCATCCTCATCATCATCGTACTCATCTGGTGTTATTGGATTAAACGGCGGTTGATCAATCACTGGAGCGGGAATGATACTACTCATCATCCTGCTCCACGATTGAGAAACGCCGAGAGTTTGAAATAACTTCTAAAGTATCTAAAACCTGCAAAGGCAAAATTTCCTTAGCACGCTTTACATCAAATCGCCTAGTTTCGATAAAACTCCATCGAACTACTGGTCGATTTTGATACATACCAACTTCAGCATCGCCAAGAGATTGCTCAATGTGCGCTCTGGCTACATCTGCTACCTCTTGCCATTCTTTAATCTTGGCTAGAGCATTTTTGTAATTCTCTAGCCAAGCAGCGGTATTGCTATCAAAATCAACAATACCTGTTTCAATTTCTACACTCACTGATTTATCCCCTTAGTTGTTTACCAGTATTTGTGCTTTTGCCAGTGCGCCCACGCTTTGCAGGCTCCACCTGAACCATAATGCCTGCCCAAGTAAGCAAGGGCAGCCACCATTTGCGCTGCTGGAGCATCTGAGCGTTTCATTCCCAAATTCTCCATAGTTCCATCTAGTAGTTGGCCTACCCCTTCAGCCGAACTAACTGGATTTTTGTGATCGTTCCAATGACTTTCTTTAGTCATCAGTTGATCCCAGCATTTAAAATCTTTATCGTTCAATAATTCCCTTGCCAAATCTCTAGCATCCACCTGATTAATCAGCATTTTAGGCTGAGCAGATAGTGGGCTAACCCGATCTGGTGCAAGTGCTTGAACTAGTAAAGAAGTCATTGCGCTAACCCCGATGATGAGCGCAATTCTTTGGCTAACTTTTCTATATTCAGGTTTGATTGGATTGCTCCTTTCATTTTCATCTTTTCATAACGGCGGATCATTTCCCTTACATAAGGAATTGAAACCTTTAAAAAAGATGCTATGTGTTCGGGAGAACTTCCTTCATCGTGCATTTTGCGAACAGTTTTGGCTTTACCCTTGCGTTCCACGAATAGAGATTGTTTATTAAATAATCTCCTGCGCATCTCACCAGTAGTTCCACCCCAAATGCCGAATTTGATTTTCTCCTTTATAGCGTATTCCAAGCATTCCTTTCTATGAGTACAAAGAGCGCAAATTGATTGCAACTCTGGGAGGCGATTTGCCTCAAGTATTTTTCCATCAGGAAAAAAATAATCTTTATCCTCCAACTCAGCGCATAATGCTTTTTCAAATTTGGGGGAATCAGATAAAAGTTCAATTGGCCTCATTTATTAGAAAGCCATTGGTTTAAATCTTGAATTACCCAAGATTTATCTATGCTGGCATTACGCCGTTTTACTATTACATAAGAAGGCGGAATTAAATCTAAATTCCTAGCCTTGGCATAATTTTCAGCCTCAATAAGAGCCTCATCCCAAAAGGTAGGCAGGTCTAACTTTTTTCGATTCTTTAATTCTAAAATGTAGGTAGCACCAGAGATGATTACAACTAAATCGCCTTCATCTTTGGCGCCCGCCTTGGTCAGCCGCTCCGCAATGACACCAGCAGAGCGAAAGAATTTTAGAACCGCAGTTTCAAAAGCGGCGCCTTTTCTACCATTTGGATTGGCCATTATTTTACAATCGTTAAGGTTATTTTATTTTTATCTTGAACCACCTGGATTATTTCCTGGGCTAGATCAAGCAACTCACGCTCAGATAACTTTGCAATCTTTAATGCCATTGGTGGCAAATTCTTGCGAATGTTATCTAGGCGAAGGGCAGCATTGCCATCAAACAAATTAGCGCTGCTTGCCTTTTTCATTTCGGCAAAATCAGTTATATCAATTTCATCTGCCAAATTCTCGACCAGATTAACGCAGGCTTCCTGCTCCTCTAGGTAGAGATTGTAAGAACCATCGTTGCCAACAAAGATTCTAAAAACTTCACTCCAACTTTGGCTCATTTATTTAAGGCTCTTTTCATCTTGGCCCTGCTTTTTTCAGCCCGCTTTACCTGCCCTGCCCAATCGTCGGTTCCATTGGTCAGGATGGTGGCAAGAGAGGCCCCCGCTAGGGCTAAAACTGCTACTGCTGCCACGATACCTATTTCCACTGCACTACCCCCTTTTAGCCTAGGTTCCTAGGCGTAAGGCCATTGTGGCACAGATAACTGACATTTGCAGGCGAGATAGCCCCGACACGCCGAAACTTGGGGGTTGGGGGTACTTGACCATATAGTCAGATGTCTATACATTTATCTCATTGGGATACACCAGGTACCCAATAAAAGGAAGGCAAGAAAATGCACATAATGGATTACAGAATCTCAAATACAACATTTGAGAGAAATCAAAAAGCAAATTCAAAAGTTGCAAACCGCTCTGATTGTATGATCTGCGGAAAAGCAACAAATACTAAAACTTGCAAAACTTGGGTTGAGGTAACAACAGATGGTGAATTAATTGAAATAGGTGTTGATCATCCTCGATCACAAGGTTGCTTTACAGTTGGTTCAGATTGCGCTAAAAAAATTCCATCAAGATATGTGAGGACAAACTAATAATGAAATACTATCCAATACTTGCAATTGATCCTCAAGGCGATGAAGTTAGTTTAGAAATACCTTTAGATTATTCATCACCAGAATTAATGAAAGCATTAACTTGGTACTTTGAAAACGGCTGGATTCTAAAAGGAGTAACTAAATAATGCAACGCTCTAAAAGGTATCTGCAACTTCGTTTAGTAGTCAGAATTACTTTCTGGCTACTAATGCTGGCCACGATTTATTTCTTGGCAACTCACATTAACTACACCGCCGACGGCTACTGCTTCGGCTCAATGGATAAATGCTACCTAAAGGAAGGTAAATAAAATGGATAAGCAAGTTGGTAAAATGATAGATACAACAGTGGAAAATCTGTTGAGAGCAAAAGATACAAATGATGATCGACTAATTCAGGCAGTATTAGTAAATCTAAACTCTGTTCTGCCTTCTTACATTGAGGCGTTAGATAATGAATAACTGCCAAATGTGTGAAAAGCCTAATGCTCACTTAGTTCGTCGCTGGTATCAATATGACAATGGCGAGCAATTTCAATGCCTAGTCTGCCCAAAATGCGATGTTTTGCATTCCAATATGATGATGAAAGGCAGATAAATAAAATGGGTGCAATGAAATCTCTATTTACACAAATTCAAATGGATATGCTTACTAGTGCTGAAACTCTAATTACTGCTAGCAACAGCAGCGATCCTAATGAAATGGGGCTGGCAATTTACAACAGCCTAAAATTACTAAATCCACACTTGGCACTACTAACGGAGGAATAATGGCTACAAAACCGCAAAGATCAGTAAGAATTGCAGATGCAATTTGGAATAAAGTAAGAACCAAGGCAGCAGCGGAGGGCAAAACCGCCTCTGAGGTAATCAATGATTATTTGAAGGATTACATTAAGTGAGAATCCTTTGGATGGTTTTGACAGTGCTGGCCGCCGTCGGCAAGGGCAGGCGAGTGCTGCCCTGGGCGATCCTGGGCTTTATGGGAGGTTGGGTGGCCCTGGGCATTGTTTGCCTCAGCCGCCAGCGCCCGCTGCGCCCAGTACCCCCTTGGATGCTGAATTTGGGCTATAAGAGCCAGGCTAAGCGGGCGGTAGCGGGGATCGACACGCCGAAAGATTTATTGGGATAGGTACTTGACTAGATAGACAGATGTCTATACATTTATCTCATTGGGATACACCAGGTAGCCCACAAAAGGAAGGCAAGAAAATGAAGTTAGTACCAACAGATCAGAAAGTAACTATCAAGTGGTTTGTTTATTCAATGGGCGAGAAACTTCCTCGCACCGCTGCAATGCGTGGCGCTTGGGATGGTTACGATTTTGAATGTTCTTGCGGATACCAAAGCAAAACAGGTGGTGCAATTAAGGCTTGCGTAACAGAGATGATGGAAAAACACAAAATGTTTGAACACAATTACACATATCAATTATCCGATAAGCCAGTAGAACTTTTTGCTCACCTATACGAAAAAGCAAATTAAAAAAGAAAAAAATCCCTACCTCCGCCGACGGCTGGCGAGGTAGGGATTTTTTATTGGGCAAGCGCTAACGCAATGCCCTGCTCTAAGGAAATCTTTGGTTCATAAATCATATTCATAAATCTTGGATTACCAACTCGATACTCAACACCAATTGGTGCGGTTGGATTAGTTTGAATTGGTGCCAAGTAACCAGCAGTAAGCATCATCATTTCTGCTAATTCAATAAAAGAGGTTGCCCTACCAGAGCAGATATTCATAACTTCAACGCCATTAAGTACGGCTGCAAAAGTTGCTTGAACTACATCGTCAATATGTACAAAATCTCTTACTTGATTGCCAGTTCCCCAAACAGGAAAAGGATTTACTTTCTGCCTAGCCCTGGCAACAAAAGATGGGAATGGATAATCTAAAGATTGATCTCCTCCATAACCAGAGAATGGGCGAAGGATTGTTACCTTCAAGCCTTCATCTCTAGCGTATTGCGCCAACATCTCACCAGTTAATTTACTCCAGCCATAAGTTTGATCAGGAGTTCTAATGTGTTCTAAATTTATATCTTGCTCACTTAATCTTGCTTTAAATCTTGCTCGCTGCAACATAATTGGATAAGCAGCAGAGGATGAGAAATAAACTATTCGCCCAGGGCGGGTTCTAAGCGCCCACTGAAATAGATCAGAATCAATCGCCAGGTCAGTGGCAACTGCCAAAGGGTTCCCTTCGATGGTGGCTCTGCCACCGACAACGGCGGCCAGATGGATTACAACATCAAAATAAGTATCATCGGTTGCAAAGAACTTGCGAGCATCGATGCCTGATTTAATATCAAAACCAGTTACATTATTACTTTTTTTATCAAGCGCTCTATGAAAGGCTCTACCTACAAAACCTTCATCACCTGTAATTAATATTTTCATTTAAGTTTAGTCAGTAGCGTTTGATATTGATCGCTAGCAATGTAGTTATCAAAGGCAACTTTATCGGCTGAATAAACTTCTGGTGCATTTACCCTGGCGTAATTATCATCCATAGGTGCCTTACCATTGAAGGCGTGGCAATGTTCAATGATTACATCAGGCAGATATTTAATCTTGCCTAAATCTTGCCCAAGTTTTAGCCAAAAATTATCTAAATATAAATGGCGCTGAGTATCAGGAACCATTCCACGCAAGGCTTCTACAATTTCACCCGACATCGCAACCGCAGTTGGTAGGGCTGAGCCTTGGAATAGATCGTTGCCATAAACAATATCTGAGCCTGTATAAAGTTCCTCAACAAACTTCTCATCCCAGTTAGCAGTTCTTGGGCGGTGATCATCACCCATAAATGCAAAGTTATCAAACTCGCCTATAAATTGGCGAGCAATGTAATTTAGTGGATAAGCCATCCCGCCAGTTTCATTATGAATCATAACTACTGATTCAACTGGCAATTTCCAGGAATATTCACTTCGAGTTTTATCATTAAAATCTACAACATAAAGCCGTTTGGCTTTTGTATTTGTTTCTATAAATGCTTGCTCTAATGCAGCAGCATTATCTGGCCGCCCGCGAGTAGGAATTACAACTAATAAATCACTTTCTATCATTTGCTAACTCCCCCGCTATTGCAAAATAAGCAGCGCCATCAATGTAATTATCTGCCTTATAGGTTTCCATTGATCTTGCAACTTTGATTAGTGCGCAGATCATAGCGCCTTGCTCTGGTGTTATCTCGCAATCGAGATAAGCAGATAGAAGCCTACTAATACGATTAAAGTTAATAATAGGCGTTCCATAATCATTTTGCCTGTCGGCGTAAGTGAGCGCTTTAGCCTCATCTAAAATTTTCCCCCGATCCATAAGTTACTTAGAACCTAAGCCGTATTCTTGCTCGGTCTTATCAGCCCATTTAGCAAGAGGTGCGGTTAGCCCGCCAATCAAGATTGCATATTCAGGAGCAAGATCACTAGCAAGTGCAATTCCCATTGTTACTGCTGATGCTAGAACTGCTCTTGCATAAGATTTAAAAGCAGCAATTGTTTTAGGGCTTTTTAACTTGGCAATTAACTTATTCATTTTTATCCTTTAAGGGCGAACTACGCCCATTATCAGGGAGTAAGAGCGTTTCCTAAGATAAACTCCATCTCCATTTGATTGACTTCCTGCATTACCACTTGAGGTATTACCCTCAATTACTTGAAGGTATTTTAGCGCAGTATTGTTCCACTTTACGATTCCAACATGATCAGGTTCAGCATCCTTATCAAACTGGAAAAAAACTATATCTCCAGCCTGAGCCTGACCTACTGGAATTATCTTATTTTTCTTAGCAAACCATTTTAAGCCTGCATCGCAAGAGGCAAATCCTTTTTTACTCTGGGCTGCAATCTTAGATATTAAACCAGCCTCATTAAAACACCAGGATACAAATGTAGCGCACCAGGGTTGATTATTAGCGCCATACCATTTGCCAAAAATAGTATTGTTGTTGGCATCCTCTTTGTAGCCAATTTGAGATTTTGCAATTGTAATTACATCATTCATAAAATCCCCCCTTTATTTTTTAACTAATAATCTGTAAATTTCATCAATCCTGGCTTCTAGCCGTTCAACTTTAAATGTAATTTCATTAACCTTATCTTTTACGCTGCTGCCCCCATTGGGTTTAAGTTCAGAAAGATAACTCTTAACTAAGAATCTTACACCTGCGACTAAAAATCCAGTTAAAGTTCCAACCGCAACAGCGATTGAAGCCCATTCATTAGCGGTCATTTGGTAACTACTAACACTTGCATCGTTCCACTACCTGTTCCTGCAACAGCATAAATAGGAGATTCATGATTATTAATAGTTAATTTATCTCCATTATCCATTTGATAACCAGTGCTTGAAGTTATATCTGATCCGCCAAGATAAACTGTATGTTTTGCGTGAAGGTAAACTCCCTCAGCAACACCATCACCTGCAACTAATAAAGTTGGGCTGGTAGTAACTGTTATCTGGCTTGAACTAATTGGCATTTCTCTCCTTAGATAAGCCCCGAATCCTCAATAGCATCGACGGCTTCATCGATACTTTTTGTTATGTCTGGAAAATCAAATAGCAGCATAAGTTACAACAAATTCACTAAAGATCGAGTTCTACCGCTGGCGAGTTGCGTATAAACTTGAGTAGTTGCAACTGATGAGTGCCTCATCAAATCTCGCACCGCAAGCAGATCACCATTTGATCGCTCCAGCATATTGGTTGCAAAGTAATGACGGCAGGCGTGAAATGTTTTCTTTGGTATTCCAAGCCGCTTCATTTCTTGCGAACACAATTTGGTTAATCGATTAGGAGTAACTGACCAAATCTTGCCTGGAGTTTCGTGCTTTAAAATTGTTTGAGCAACAATCTCAGCCACTGGCACAGATAGATCTGTTCCACCTTTACCAGCCACTCTAAGAATGTATCCATCATCAACTTTTTCTAAATCAACCCCACGAAGGTTTGATACCTCCATTGCCCGCAGGCCAGCCTTGCAGCCAATAATAAACCAATCTCTCATTGGTAAATCGGCTCTAGTCATAACTAGTTCAGCCTCACCTGGAGTTAGCGGGTGCGGTAATCCTCGCCCCTTGCGAACTGCTGGCAAATCAAGATCGGCCATATTGTCTATTAAGCCCATTTTTCGCAACGCTTTAAAAATGCTGCGAACTCTTGCGGCGTAGGTTCCTTTAGTAGAGGCTGCTTTAACTGTCATTACTAGCCGTTGCAAATCCTCAGTAGTAGCCACCTGGGGATGAACTCCCAAGCGAACTAGCAGGTTAAAATCATTCCTGAATAGGGCTTCAGCGAAGCCTTGAGTTTCGTATCTATTCTTGAGTTTTTCTTTGATTATTTCTAGTGGTATTTGTTCCATAGTAAAAGCATCCTATATCTGCGAATGTTCTTTGTCTAGGCATAATCCCAAAGGGCAGAATCGTTAGCGATTGTGCTTTCAACCCAACTTAGACTAGTTTCATCCCACGTCCAAA
>Ga0214923_10001618_pt1 | contig 31770 bp, 36 predicted proteins | sample LL1510_MetaG_FD_177993 | JGI IMG/M metagenome (GOLD analysis project Ga0214923, IMG submission 177993) | Freshwater microbial communities from Lake Lanier, Atlanta, Georgia, United States - LL-1510 | ecosystem: Environmental > Aquatic > Freshwater > Lake | place: USA: Georgia | collected...
CAAGTGGTAAAAAAACCAATGACCCCATTTAAAACGCAAGGTATGACAGAAGAGGTTGTAGAGAACAACCCAGTAGTTCAAGCTATAGCAAGACGTTTACTAAATCAGCGCTCAGATTTATTGCAGAAATACGGTCCCGAAAAAGTGGCAGCAGCTATTGATGATGTTGCTGACTTTGTTGGCAGTGTAGACGAAATTGGCAGCAGCGATATTAGCGTGTGGGTCAAACAGGTAGAACAATCATTGTCTGCTATGGGGGGAAGCATCTCAGAGGCGGCAAAATGGCGTCAAGGATATAGTGCATCTGGCCATCCAGCCGGATACAAACATAAGTCAGGCGATGTAGGCCCACTTGGCGGAACATTCACTAACGAGCCAAGTGGCTATGATGGTGACACCAAGAAAGTTCCTGTACAAAAGCATCGCGATAAGTCAGATGAATTAGCTGATAGAGCTAACACAAAGTTATCAACTAGCGGCAAACCATTACTTCCCAAGAACGCACAAAGAAATCTCAAGAGCGCAATCAAACAATCATTGGGTAAGCACGGTCCAGTTGGAATATTGCCCGAGCAAACTGTGACGGAAGGCGAGAGTGCCGGAGTCAGACCATTTTTAATCACCGCAAAACTAGCTGATGGTAATGAGCATCAGTTCCAAGTTCACGCACAAAATGAGCAGCAGGCCCGTGAGAAGTTAGCTAAAAATTATAATCAAATCACTATTCTAAGCGTTAAAGATGATTTTGAAGGCCTGGATCCTAAGGACGATGCGGCCAAACTACTTTCACTCTTAGGGATCAGACCCCCCGCAGAACCAGATCCCAAGCTATGGAGTAACTTAAAACATGGGCCACTAATTAATCACATTTTGGCATCAGTAAAGAACCATCCACAGCAATGGGCTGAGGCAATGGAAGAGTGTTTGGGTAAGTATGGGTGGTCTGATCGTTTTGAAAATGCCGATAATAATAGGATAATCCCATGGCTAAATCATTATGAAGATAAGGCTAAAATATACAAGGTATTAAGAAGAAAGATTAGTTTTGATAATCTTCCACCAATGGCCGTTAGGGCAGTTGATGCTGCGTTGAAGGAGCTTGTAAGTGAGTACAGTAGTTCAGTTGACAGAATACTCAAAATGCCCAGCGAAAAAGTATGGCGGGAGGCTATTAATACAGGAATGCCAGTTTCTGTTATGCTGCTACCAGCGGTAGTTGCATTTGAAAAGATTAATGAACTTGGGCAAACCGCTAATAACAAAAAGCAAGGTGTGACTGAAGGAATGTTTAGTAATTGGTCCAGGAAAGATATTCGTAATAAAGATGGCAACAAAACAGAGCCGATGAAGAAAGCCGCTAAGAAAAAGGTAAAAGAAGGTGAAACAAAACACACCAGTACTGGTAGAATTCACAAAGGTACTTATGGTACAAGCTTTGATGATGACTACAAAGCACCACCTACACAGCGTGGACGTGGTCGCCCACGATTAGGTGCAGATAGTACTACAGGTGAAGTCATGAAGCCCGATTGGAGTGCTTTCTCTAAGAAAGTATCACCTAAGACCAAGTTACCAACCACACGTCATAAAATGGTGGGAGAAACAACACTGTCAGAAAAAGCCAAAAGCCAACAACAACAAAAATTCTTTGGTATGGCTCATGCTTTGCAAAAAGGCGAAAAAATCAAAGGCGCAAGCCCAGAATTAAAAAAGGTAGCAAGTACTATGGGAAAACAAGATGTTAAAGATTTCGCAGCAACCAAACACAAGGGTTTGCCTAAGAAAGTATCTGAGGGTAGAATTAAAGAATTAGCCATGGATCTGGATAATCTGACAGATGCAGCTTTCTTAAAAAAATACAAAATGACCAAAGCTCAAGCTAAAAAGAATATGACCGGCACAGTTACAACAGCTGAAAAGAAAGTCGATGAAACCTATGCCAAAATTAACAGTATGATTAATGAAGAATTTGGTGTAGACGATGCAGCAGATGATGCTGAATCACAATTGACTTATGAACAGGAACAACTCAAGGAAGCTCTTGGTGAAGAACTTTATACAGAACTAACTGAGATAATGAAAACCGGCGATATACCCAGCGAGGAACTCTATAGTGCATTAGCTCAACATTTCCGAGATACTGGTGAAATACCCGAGGACAGTGATGAGGATGAATCAGAATGGTTAAGTAACCGTGTTTATGAGATATTTTCAGACTCAGTAACAGAGGGAGCATATACACAGCATTATATGGATGCAAACAAACCCAGCAAAGATCGCCAATCTGCAGAAGCTGGTTCGCAAAAATACAGCGAAATTGAGCCAGTTAGTTTCAAAGATGATCCCATACAAGCAACTACCGATCGAGCACTAAAATATGGTGCCAAAGGTTTGGAAAAGGTGCAGGGAATGGTTAAACGTGGATTAGATGAAGCTGTATGCCCTACCTGCAATCAAACCAATTGCACTTGCCAAAATTCTGAATTATCCGAAATGCTGCGTCTTTCTGGATTGACATTGGAGTCGGGGGAAGTAGATGAAGGTAATGAATTTACACTGGCACGTAAAGAAGCTATCAAAGCAGGAAAAGACACGTTTACTGTAGCCGGAAAGACTTACAAAGTTACCGGTGACACAAGCGACGAAGAAAAAATCGAAGAATGTACTGATGGCAGCATGAGTCCAGTGCCTGAATCAGGACAAACTACTGGCGACATCAGTGTTAATAGCTCAATAAGTAGTCGAGGTGACAAATCAGTATCCGTGACTGCCACAGGCGATCAGGCCGATATACTGAATCAATTATTGTCCTTGGCTGGCCTATCTGGGGGAGCCGAAACATCATATTCTGAGACCCCAGCCGTAGATGTTGTGGATATTATGGGATCAGAACAAGAAATGTCTGAGGAAAAAGATTCAAGATATCAGGCTAACACTACTCCTGAAGAGCATTTATTTCCTATACAGGCAATTACCAAAGGCGGCGACGGAGAAGTAGCAGGTAAAGAAAAGAAGATGAATTCACGTGGATATAAATTCGTTGACAACCCATTGGCAATGAAGGAAAGTAATATGAGCGCTAGATTGATGCGTGAATATGAAAGCATTAAATTACATACTACTAAATAATGCTATAGGGGTCTATTATGAACATATATGAAATTATAACTGAGGGGTTGTCAGTACAGCCCGCAGGAAAAATGGATCCCACATATACTGCGGCACGGGGTGGGGTGTTTTTGGCTCGAGATGTTGGGGGCTATGATAGAATATACCATATGAATAGACTCATGATGGCTATGGCACTGGCTGATGGTAAATCTAAATCCCCAGTTAAAATGAATTCTAGCTCATGGTCTGAAAAGTATAACACAGTTCATCCATATTCTGACGAAGAGTATAATATGGTGTATTCGGCCATGGCCACAGTACCCACTGACGGAGAGGAACACTTTAAAGATCGTCGTAGCTTAGAGATCGATGGCACTAACAAAACAAGTCCTTATCCTTCGAATCTAGGTCCTATTAAGAAAAAATAAATGAAAATTGCAGAGATTCTTAATGAAGGGGCAGATATAAGTCTAATTCCGAAAGACTTAGGACCAGTGCCGTCAGACGTAGCTGGCGCACTACCTGCCACTTATTCATTGCCTAACTTAAGAAATCAAGACCCATATCTTCAATATAGAATGGGTCTTGCAATGTCGGCGGCCCGCAGCGGCGCCGAATATCACGCAGCTAGCGCGTTCGGCGAAAATATGACAATAGTAGCATATTCTCAAGAGGATCAGGAAACAATAGCATTAGCATTAAAATTAATGGGCAAACAATATGGCCAAGGTGCTAGACTGATTGGTGATCCTAAATCTCAGGAATCGGATTCGGTAAACACAACCAGCCCAGTGATACCACGTGGGCCTATTCAGCGCAAACGATGATATGGACGAGTTGCAGCAACTTAAATTGTTAGCGGGTATAGGCAACAGGCCTAATTTACAGCCCTACACGGGATTAGAGGGCAGTAATATCAGTATTACGGGAAATGAAAAGGCCCAGTTGATGCGTGAACACGACATCAAACCAGGCACCGAAGCTTGGTTCAGACTCTGGTTTAGTAGGCCATTCTTAACCAACGAAAAACCTATTTAATGGGTTTTTCTAAACCTAGGTACTGATACCAACTATCATGCTTAACTTGTACACGACGTTCCTTCCAGAGGTTGATCAACTGAAAATGGTCGGGTTTATATGGCGGTCGAATCGGTTTAATGATTCTGTGCCCCTTTTTATGATTACAGGTCTTGCAAGCAGTTGAGCAATTTTCCCAAGTAGTTTTCCCACCTTCCATGCGCGGTACAACATGGTCAATAGTCAATTCTTTATATTCAAAAGTTTCACCACAGTATTGGCATCTAAACATGTCACGCAAAAACAGATTGCTGCGACTGAACTTGGCTGATTTTTTAAATTTAAAGTATTCTTTGCTTACTACAACAGACGGTACCTTCATGCTAAAGTGTTCACTGCGAATAATCCAGTCGTGGTACTCCTCAATGACACTTACCTTGTCAAGGAAAACCAATTTTATACAGTGCTGCCAATCAATCACACTCAGTGGTAACACTGACACTGGATTAAAATCTGCATTTAAAAGTAAACAATCTGACATTTTAGTACTCCATTTTTTTAGACCATTAGGGCTGATTATAACAACACCTTTATTTTTTGTCAATTTTTGCGTTGACTCAAAAATTAATAAATAATTATATGCCAAAACCAAAAACACTTGAAACGGTTTTAATTAAAAAACCCAATACCATTGAAACATATACACAAGCACAATTACAAGCAGTGATAAACTGTGCGGATCCAATTAGTGGGCACAAATTTTTTTTAGAAAACTATTTTTATATTCAGCATCCAACACGTGGCCGAATGAAATACAGCCCATTTGAATACCAGGTGAGGCTAGTAGATACTTATCATAATTATAGATACAGTATAAATTTAATGCCTAGACAATCAGGAAAATCAACAACTGCTGCGGGCTATTTACTGTGGTATGCTATGTTTGTGCCGGACTCCACTATTTTGGTGGCTGCTCATAAATATATGGGTTCTCAGGAAATTATGCAGCGTGTACGTTATGCCTATGAAAGTGTCCCAAATTATATACGGGCAGGAGTAGTGGACTACAATAAAGGAAGCATAGTATTTGATAATGGGTCCAGGATTGTATCAACTACAACCACTGAAAATACAGGTCGTGGTATGAGTATTTCATTGCTTTATCTAGATGAGTTTGCGTTCTTACGACCCAACGTGGCAAAAGAGTTTTGGACTTCTATTAGTCCTACACTATCCAATGGTGGTAAATGTATAATAACCTCTACGCCCAACAGTGATGAAGATCAATTTGCACAAATTTGGAGGCAAGCAAATAAATGCGTTGATGAATATGGCAACGCCACCGATCTGGGAGTAAATGGTTTTAAAGCATTTAGGAGCTATTGGCAAGAACACCCGGAACGTGACGCCAAATGGGAAGCTGAACAGCGAGCCCAGTTAGGAGAAGAAAGATTTAGACGTGAAATGGGTGGGGAATTTATTATTTTTGAAGAAACATTGATAAACCCCATTAAACTCACTGAAATGTCAGGCATTGACCCAATTGAAAAACAAGGCCAAGTACGTTGGTATAAAAAACCCAAACCTGGGCATGTTTATATTGTGGCATTGGATCCCAGTTTGGGCACTGGGGGTGATTTTGCGGCCATGCAGGTGCTGGAATTACCGGGTATGCATCAGGTTGCTGAATGGCAACATAATAGAACTCCTATCCCGCAACAAATTAAGATACTCAGTGAAATCACCAAATATCTAGTAGATATAACAGGCTCAAATACCGATGTTTATTATAGCTTGGAAAACAACACATTGGGGGAAGCAGCATTGGTTATGATAGAAGAGTATGGTGAAGAAAACATAAGCGGTATTTTCCTGACTGAACCCAATAAAGTTGGCTCCACCCGTCGTCATCGCAAAGGGTTTACAACAACGAACAAAAATAAACTAACTGCTTGTGCAAAATTAAAAAGTTTAATCGAAACAAATCGACTGCATATTGCCAGTAAATCTTTACTCAGTGAGTTTAAAACATTTGTTGCTTTGGGCAGTAGTTATGCAGCCAAGCCAGGCGAAACCGATGACTTAGTTATGGCATTAATCTTAGCGATTCGAATGACTATCTTTTTAAGAGAATATGACCCCAATCTCGACGAAGCGTTAAATGATCGTGAGGATAATTTGATACTTCCTATGCCATTTATTATGACATAGAGCTCATGGTATTTGCACAGAATATATAAATACATTACTATGGCATTAGAAATTAACAAAATTGCAGAATCACTGTTTGACAAAATTCGAAGTCGATTCGAAAAAGTAACGATCACTGATGAAAATTCGGAAACCACCCTTGAGCCTGAAAACGCTAGATTTTTTAGTTTCGCGTTTGTAGCGAATGGTAAAAACTACGGAACTGTAACGATTAGCTTGATAGATGAGAAAAATTTAAAAATCTATTATGATAAATCAATGACTAGCAACAACGATCCCAGGGGTAAACAAATTTGGTACGATTTTCTCAGGGACATAAGAATGTTTGCCAAACGTAATATGCTGAGTTTTGATGTTCGTGACATAGCCAAGTCTGGTCTGGAACTTAGAGACCAAACGCATGCTTCAGCAGATGCTCAGATCTATAACCCCAAAGAGTTAAAAGTCTCTGAAAGCAAACTGAGTCCTGTGACAGGAACTCGCAGATCTAGTTATCAGAAATTGGAATCAGTCAAGATTATTGTACGTCATAGTAAGCCAATTGATGAAGAGCAGCGTGGGGCTCGTAGTCGCAATATTCACTCATTGTTTATTGAAACCGACCTAGGTGAGCGTTTTAGATTACCAGACGGCACTACGTTAAATGGTGCTAGAGCCTATGCACGTCATATTAAAAATGGTGGATCTATCAATGATGATTTGGGCCAACACATAGGCAAAATCATCAAAGAAATGACTGATCTAAAACATTTTGTTCGTAATATGCGTGGTAGAAAATTTGAAGATACCGAAACATCCTGTATGGTTGAAGCAGCAATAGATCACTATGGTGGATTGCATAGAGATTTATTTGGGATAAAAAGCCAGCGTGGTTACGAACAATATCGAGAAAATTGGAGCCCAGATCAAGCGATTACCGATGATTATGACATCGATGAGCTTAAGGAACGATTTGTTAAACGCATATTCGATGACCGTATGCTTGGTGCATTGCCCATAGTTTATCGTGCATACAAAACACGTAAAGATTTGGTTGGGGAGGAATTTGAAAAGTGGGCCAATGAGGTATTAGAAACCGCAAATACAGACGACATACCATTGGCCAACAGCATTAGTGATAACCATAATGATCTAGATGGTGAAACACAGGATGAAACGTTCAAAGATTTATTTGACAGCAATGAATTTCATTATCAGTTTTCAGATGGCAAATATTGGTTTCAAAGCCAGGAAGAATTGGAAAGAGCCAAAGACATAATAGCAGAACACGACCCTGATATGGAATTTCCAGACATGGGAGTGCATAATGTAGAATTCGGTAATTCCAATACCACTACTTGGGATCAGAAACAATCAGACACAGATTTGGACTCTGTTAAAAAATTGGCTGGTATTACCAAATAGTTTGTTTTTAGCAGACAGTGTTGCTATACTAAGTCTGTGTTTAAAAATTTTTACTTTCCAATCTAAAGTATAAATACATAGTTACGTAATACAATAGGTGTACTACGTATCTGGATAAACTAAGACCATCTTAAAACAATTAAAGGAACTCATCATGGCAACAACACTAGCAGAAATGCGCGCAAAATTACTCGCTCAAGAAAACAAACAAGCCGGCGGCAACAGCGGCGGGAGCGGAGACAACGTAATATTTCCCCACTGGAACATTCCCGAAAACACAATCGCACGTCTAAGATTTCTACCAGACGCAGATCCCAAAAACACTTTTTTCTGGGTTGAACGCAATCTAATTAAATTACCATTTGCTGGGGTCAAAGGACAACCAGACAGCAAGCCAAACATTGTACAAGTTCCATGTATGGAAATGTGGGGAGAGGCTTGCCCAATACTAGCAGAAGTTCGTACTTGGTTCAAAGACAAAAGTTTGGAAGAAATGGGTAAAAAATACTGGAAAAAGAGAAGTTATCTTTTTCAGGGGTTCGTTCGCGAGAATCCCTTGGCTGATGACAAGACTCCTGAGAATCCTATTCGTCGATTCATTATCAGTCCTCAGATCTTTACTTTGGTCAAGGCGGCGGTAATGGATCCGGAACTTGAAAACCTACCCACAGACTACGAAGGTGGTCTTGACTTCACTGTGAAGAAAACTGGCAAGGGTGGATATGCTGATTACAATACAAGTTCATGGTCGCGCAAGGAAACAGCATTGACTGCCAAGGAACGAGAAGCAATTGAGAAATACGGACTATTCAATCTAGCTGATTATTTGCCTAAGAAGCCAGGTGAGGTTGAGCTGCGTATTATCAAAGAAATGTTTGAAGCCAGCGTTGATGGTGAGGCCTTTGACTTAGAACGTTGGGGCGCATACTACAAGCCATTTGGGGTAGGTAATTACGAAAATACAGCTTCTGTTACAACTTCTTCGACCACCACTGGTACGTCAGGAACTGCAACAACAGTTACTACTACCAAATCATTGCCAGAATCTCTGGATGATGACAGTGACGAACCCGAAGTAGCAGCTCAACCTGTACCATCGACAAAACCCAGCAGCCAAAGAGCAGAAGATATTTTGGCTATGATTCGCAATCGTCCAAGGACCTAAGCTGAATAAAAACAGTTATATGGGACTCACTTATAGAGAGTGAGTCCTACTTTATTACGGCTAATTACACAAAATAACAGGAGAAATATTATGGGAAAACCCTTTGACGTAGCAAAATTTAGAAAGTCAATTACTAAAAGTATTGAGGGATTAAGCGTGGGGTTCAATGACCCCACAGATTGGATTAGCACAGGCTCATATGCACTGAATTATCTTATTTCTGGTGATTTCAATAAAGGAGTACCACTGGGTAAGGTAACAGTGGTAGCTGGACAATCAGGCAGCGGAAAATCTTTTATCTGTTCAGGTAATTTAATTCGCAGCGCTCAAAAACAAGGTATTTATGTAGTTTTGATAGACAGCGAGAATGCACTAGATGAGGCTTGGCTCACTGATTTGGGAGTAGATACCAGTGAAGACAAGTTGTTAAAACTCAATATGGCAATGATTGACGACGTGGCTAAAACTATTAGTGAATTTGTCAAAGGTTACAAGGAATTACCAGATACAGAAAAACCCAAGGTTTTATTTGTGATTGATAGTTTGGGTATGTTGATGACACCCACTGATGTAAACCAATTTGAAGCAGGTGACATGAAGGGTGATATGGGACGTAAGCCCAAGGCCCTAACAGCATTGGTTCGTAATTGTGTTAATATGTTTGGTAACCTAAATATTGGTCTAGTGGCAACCAATCACTCCTATCAGTCGCAGGACATGTTTGACCCCGACGATAAAATAAGTGGTGGACAGGGTTTCATCTATGCATCCAGTATTGTTATTGCAATGCAAAAATTAAAACTCAAAGAGGATGCAGAGGGCAACAAAGTCACCACTGTACAGGGTATCCGTTCTAAATGTAAAATTATGAAAACCCGTTATAATAAACCTTTTGAAGAAATCGAATTGAGGATACCCTGGGACACGGGCATGGATCCCTATACAGGATTGTTCGACCTAATGGAGAAAAAAGGTTTGTTGACCAAAGATGGCAATCGTTTTGCATATGTGGATTTGAATGGTACTGTACACAAATATTTTAGAAAAGAATGGCTGAAGAATCAAAACAATGTGTTTGATTTAGTAATGTCAGAGTTCACGCAAAAACAAACAGCTTTGGGGTCAGCATTGACTTTGACTGATGAATCTGTAGAATAGACTAAGTAAAGAGATATATTCAAGGAATAATTATGGACATGGATTTATTGACAGAAGTTTATCAAACACTTAAACAATATATTTCATCTAAGGATAGGCAAGAAGCCAGTGATACTTTAATGAGTATACTTGTGGATCAATTAAGTGATGAGGACATCAAAATTTTTGGTAGCACAGATTCCTATACTAAGCGCAGCCTAGAGGAATATTTCAGCGATTTAGATGATGATGAAGACCTTGACGAAGACTTTGAAGATTAACGATGTGGTATAATAAAGTGGTGGCGGATCTGACTCAGATACCATCATGCATTAGTTACTATGAAGCTGAGTTGGCATCTGCAAAATATGAAACATCGGTCAAGGGCAATTTGGAAAAAAACCTATCAAACTTGCCGGGAATAACAGAACACAGATTCAACCAGCTTCAGGAAATTGAGGCAATTTTAAATTATCTCAATATACAACTCAGAAAGATAAAGCGCAAACATTTTCAAAAGTATCTAGAATCCTATGCAAGAGCACTGACCAGTAGAGATGCAGAAAAATATACCGAAGGCGAGGATGAAGTAGTTGATTTTGAAACTATTATCAACAGTGTAGCATTGATTAGAAACAACTATCTTGGCCTTCTAAAAGGGTTAGAATCTAAGAATTTCATGTTGGGACACGTTGTTAGACTCAGGGCCGCTGGACTTGAAGATGTTTCTATATAAGGAAGAACTATGAGAATTGTTATATGTACAGGCGGCTATGATCCAATTCACAGTGGGCATATTGCTTATTTTAAAGCAGCCAAAGCATTGGGTGATAAACTAATTGTTGGGTTAAACAGTGACCAATGGTTAATACGCAAAAAAGGCCAGGCCTTTTTACCATTGCAAGAACGTTTTGCAATTGTCAGTGCTCTAGGGGTAGTAGACGAAGTTTTGGTTTATAACGATGATGATAATTCCAGTTGTGATGCGATAAGATTGGCTAAACTTCGATATCCCAATGATACTTTGATTTTTGCCAATGGTGGTGACAGAAACAAAGACAATATTCCAGAAATGATTTTTGACGATGTGGAGTTTGCTTTTGGAGTAGGTGGCAATAACAAAATTAACTCTAGTAGCTGGCTACTTCAAGAATGGAAAGCACCAAAAACTGATCGTAACTGGGGCTATTATAGAGTTTTACATACTGTGGGGTCCAAAGTTAAACTCAAAGAACTCACAGTAAATCCCAAAACCTGTTTGAGTATGCAACGGCATGCCGAAAGGTCAGAATTTTGGTTTGTCGCTCAGGGCACAGCTTCAATATATACGTTGGACTCCAGTACAGATCGTGAGTTAACATCCGAGTTGCAGGCACATGAATCTACCTTTATCAAACTCAATGAATGGCATCAATTGTGCAATGAAACAGATTTCCCACTTAAACTAATAGAAATACAGTACGGTGATACATGTATAGAAGAGGATATACAGAGGCATTGAACTCGCAATGAAGATAAATAAATATTATGCGTGAACTAATTAATCGTCTACTTCTTATTGAAGCTACTATGCTTGATCCCACACAGATCAAAAAGCGTTTCCATTTATTCAAAGCACATATTGAAAATGGTCGCCCATTTTATACATCAGATGGAACTCCAGTGGTATTAAAGACCTCAGAGGCTGAAAGATTTCAAAATATGTATGATCAAGACATGTTTCAAGGATCTATAAAAGCTGAGGATGAAGATGGGAAACTTTGGCCATTGAGTAGTTTTTTAAAGACCCGGGACTTTGGTGGTCAAGCTATACCGCCGGGTCAAGGTGGTGGTGACACTGATGTAGGTAAGGAAACAGCAGCAGTAAAACCCACACAGATTGGTATAACTGACAAAGATTATACTGGTGCCACTTTAGCAGAAGCAATTATAAACAATGAAGTACTTGCTAGTACAAGTTACGGTCGCGCAGTGATCGACATGGCTCAAAGTATTATCAGCGGTGACCCAGCAATTATACCCAAGGAATTTTTAAAACAAGAAGCAATTAAAAAAGCCATTGTTGATTATGCAGGAGAATATCTGGGGGTTTTGGCCTTGGTCTATGGCCGCAGTGATTTTCCCAAGAAAAAGGATTTTTTAGGTTGGTTAGGTGGTAATCTTCAAGATCTGACATTGAGATTTCCCAGCATTTCTAATCTTGCCATTGCAGACAGTTTTGCCACAATCATTAATACAGAAACTGACCATCAAATTAACATCAGTAGTAAAGGCACAGGCGGCGGCGCCGCACCCAGCGTGAGTGGTCTAGTAGTACCAGATCATATTAGAAGTAAAAAGAACTATAAAACAGCAATTGACTTTATTGAACTTTGCCAAAATAAAAATTTACCCAAACCTGCCACAGTGAGTCAGGTATTTTTGGCCATGAACCTACTTCAAGAACGTGTGCCAGACAGCATCCCTGCAGAGTTTTCGGGTTATGCTCCTTGGGAACGCCGTATAGTTGATCAAGTAAACGATAGCATTCGTTACGGGACCCCTATGCCCGAATATGAACCATTGTGGGCGGGAGTTAGATTTAGCAACAAAGCATCAGATGGCGGTAAGCTAACTTATATGGTGAAACAGGCCGTGTTGAACGCAGTAAACGGTGGTGCTTTGCCTGAGTTTGAGGCTGCGGTTCTTGAGATCTTGGATTATAATTTTATACAGCAATACACTACAGTTGTTGGCAAATCTGGACATTTACAATTTCATACACAGTGGCCAGCCAAATTAGATGGTACAATATCACTAGAAACCAAATCAGGCAGCACAGATCCAACCAAAGGATCTTTTAGCTTTAAATTGAAGCCAAAAGGTGCTAACACACAGGACGAAGGTCCAGAATCAGTTTCTGATACAACATCAGAACCAGCAGCAGAACCAAAGCCAGAACCAGTTGATATAAGGCCCAGAGGCGCAATAAGCAAAGAGCCCGAAATCAGCATAGGCAGAGAACGTCGATGATTTAAAATTGTTGACTTTAAATCCTACCTAGCATATAATACATGCATAGGGCGGGAAGCTTAAATGGTTATAAGCACTGGTCTCATAAACCAGAGACAAGGGGTTCGAATCCCCTACCGCCCACCATTTTATTAAAATTTGACATGTAATCCAAACAATACTGTAATTTATATGACAATCTTAAAAACGGATTCCGACATTAAATTTACGATGAGTGCTAACCTAACTCCTACAGCAGTGGAGGCATTGATTCGAAAACTGCTTCAGGAAAAAACTGGTAAGAAAGTAGCGTCAGTGACGTTCAAAATTCGAAATGTAGCAGATGCCACCGATCGATATAACACAACCGTCTTTGATGGCTGTACCGTTACATTTGAAGATGAATATACTAAGTAATAGTATGGCTAAGAAAACTTGGATTTATGCCAAATCTGTACCAAAAAAGCTCTATGTGGCATGTAGTGGTGGAGTTGATAGTGTTGCAGCAGCAGCCATTCTCAGTGAGTGGAGAGACGTAACTCTAGCTCACTTTAGCCATTGGGATCATGCTTCAGAGCAAGAACTTGAAACAGTATCGGCATTAGCCCATAAGTTGAATCTACCATTGGTAGCCGGGTATCAGGAATCGCAGAGTAAAGGCAATGCAGAAGCTAATTGGCGAGCAGCTAGATACACTTGGTTCCACTCATTGGATGCACCTGTGGCCACCGGGCATACACTGACTGATGCTGTGGAATGGTATTTGATGACTTGCCTTCGAGGGCGCGGCGAATTTATGCCAGTTCAGAACAAGAATGTATTTAGGCCGTTTTTATTCACAAACAAAACAGAATTGGTTGAGTATGCACAGGCTAAAGGTCTAGAATGGTGGGATGATCCCACCAATAATGATCCAGATTTTGCCTTGAGGAATCGAATTCGTAGTCAACTGCTACCACAGGCCACCTCTTGTGAACCAGGATTGGTGAATATGGTTCGTCGACGTATTGTTGAGAAAACGAAAAAAGAAGTTGAAATTACTAGTTGACAATAAATATCTCGTCAACTATAATAGATACAAATTAAGACTACTCAATGTGTTTAAGTTGAAAAATATGCACATTTTGTAAAAGTAAATAAGCGACTGTAGCCGAATTGGTCTAGGCATCAGACTTAAAATCTGACGGTTCCGTAAGGGCCTTGTGGGTTCGAGTCCCACCAGTCGCACCAAATTTTTTGAAAAAGATAAATAAAGTATTGACAATAAAGTATAAATAAACTATAATAGACACAAATTATGAAAAACCAGCAATTATTGCAGCAATTTAAATGTTTTGACCTCGAAGGCGGCTCAATGCCCACCTATTGGTCCGCGTTTGAACATGCCACCAATGATCGCGCACCAGAGATTATCGGGGTCCAGGAGACCAAAGTGTAAAAAAGCTTACACCAAACACCCTGGACCCTGAGATCGAAAGACTCAGGGTTTTTCGTTTTTATTAAGGAAAAATGATAGAAGATAAACAATTAAAAAATTTAGAGTGGTTGCAAAAGTACACACTTACCAAACAACAAGTCAATCAATTGATTTTAAACAAGGTAGTACGTGCTCAAGCAATGCAAGCTGAAATGAAAAAGCGAGAGATGCTCTGCGGAGATCGTTAGAATCGCAAAGTGTGAAGTATACCAGTAACGAGGACTGGGCCCTGCACTTTAAACATGGGGCAAACGGGCGGGACTGGGGATGGCTTATCTTCTTGTAGATAAAAAAATCCAGTTATATTAAAACATACCCCGTGCAGGGTTCGTAGGATAGGATTCCTAGTGTGTTTTAATATACACATTGGAAACAGTGTGTTTAATAATACGGATGTGTAGGAAAACTGGTAACCCCAGAGGACTGTAAATTCTCCGCCTCACGGCACTGTTGGTTCGACTCCAACCGCATCCACCAATTTTGAAAGTCGACTGCGAAAATGTGTTATAGACACTTAGAAAGAGTCAAGTAGAGGATCACCACTTTCCGTACAAAGTAACGGACTTTCAATAAAATATGGGCTGATAGTTTAAACTAGGGCACTTAGACACCCGCCAGTCAGCAAATATCACGTAGAGTATAATCGTGAGGCGTTGACACACTGTACTCGTTGGGCTGGCGTATTACCAACGTTAAATTCAAGTCTACACATTTTCGGGGGATGGGTCTGCTAGGCGTGGACACCTGGCCTGCAACCAGGATACAGATCGGTTCGAATCCGATATTCTCCAAATGTTTTTTAGAGTTCGTCTACATTAGTATCCACCAATGTATAAATAACTATATAGAAAACATCTGGAGAATTAGTGAATACAAAAGTTGAATGCAGTTGCGTAATTTGTAAAAAGATATATACTGTAAAAGGTATACATACACATTATGATAGAAATCATGCTCTGAAAGAAATAAGATTAAAATATTCTTCCGGAAACAATGGAAGTTATGATATAATTTCTAAAAGAATTGAGCAGAAAAAAATTGAACAGATTGAAGAATATATAAAGTCTCCGAACACTTGTATTATCTGTTCTAACATATTTGATTTTGAACGTAGAAATAATAAATTCTGTTCTCATTCGTGTTCTGCTACTTTTACCAACAATAAAAGAAAAGAAGATGGATGGAAATTATCAGATGAATCTAAATCAAAAATAAGCAGTGGAGTTAAAACTCATAATTCTATCTTCGGATTAAAAGGCGGCAGATCAGTTAACCCATTATTAGAACAAACATGCAAACAATGTGACAAAGTATTTTACTCAAAAAAGATAAAATTGTACTGTGGTGTTAATTGCTCAAAAATAATTAAAAAAGCCGAAGTAGAATCTCGAAGAACTCCACTACAAAATTATAGAGCTAACTGTGCTTTTAAGTTTAGCCTGAAGGATTATCCTGATGAGTTTGATTTTGCATTAATAATTACACATGGGTGGTATAAAGCAAAAAATCGAGGTAATAATCAAACCGGAGTTAGTAGAGATCATGCAGTTAGTGTTAGATACGGATTTGATAATAATTTACCATCAGAACATCTAGCACATCCTGCTAATTGTATTTTGATGCAACATAATAAAAATGTGTCTAAAGGAATTAAGAATACATTTTCATATGAAGATTTGTTAATTAAAATTAAAGAGTGGGATGAAAAATATCCTCCTCGGCAGGAGTTCGATTCCCCGTCTGGTCCACCAAGTTTTTAATGGAGCGATAGCATAGCGGCTAATGCATCTCCCTGTCTAGGAGACTATCGTGGGTTCGAGTCCCATTCGCTTCGCCAGTTTTTAATGCCGCTGTCGTCTAATGGATAGGACACTTAAAAAGTGACTCTGTTTAGAGTACGTTCAGCATAAATTATTTTCCATGTCAAGGAAGGAATCTGGGTTCAAATCCCAGCAGCGGCGCCACAGTTTATGGGACTAAAATATGATTCTGTAAAGAATTTATACTGCATTTTTTAAAGTCCCGCCATATTATCTCGCATTCGGTTAGCGGCTATGCCACCTGGTTTGGGACCAGGATTTCGAAGGTTCGAGTCCTTCATGCGAGACCATCATTATGTGTCGCAGGTTCAAATCCTGCCACACAGACCATATTTGCCGTTGTAGTCCTCTGGGAGGGCACTGGATTGTCTATCCAATTAAGGCGGGTTCGATTCCCGTCGGCGGCGCCAAACATAAGATAGTCCTTATTGTTAGGACTGTAACGTCAAGGGAGTCGGGGCTAACCTTGTAAATCACGCCCGGCAGAAATACTAAGACAACACTTAGTAAGATGAGTAGATGGAAACCGAGCCATGCGAGACTGCGTGGTCTTCAGCAGCATATGAGGTGGCTGACGATGCGAGAGTAAGTCGGTCCAGTAGGGTATGAAAAGTGTTGTTGGCGGAAAAACTGCAACAAGGACAGAAGTTATATAATAACGCCGTGTATTCCTTGACTAATTTAAGAATCAAGTGGAAAGCAAGAGCCACAAAGTAAATAGTAGACTATCATGGAACTGCGGTAGTCTTTGCAGTGATCAACTGCGTCAGCCGTACGGTTGAGCAACACTGGGGTAAGAGTCCCAACGTAGCAGTTTCAGAAATTTTGCCCGGGAGACCGAATGGGGAGGTAGCGTCTTGATAAGGCGTTTGTAGTCAGATCGAAACTGACTCCGGGTACCAAGTTTTGTCCCTGTAGATTATCGGTTAGATCAACAGCCTTTCACGTTGTAGAGCCCGGTTCGATTCCGGGTAGGGACGCCATATTGAAATACATTGTAAGCCGTGACAGGTTGAGCCTGAACGAACACACAGCACTATCGAGGTGGCTGGTCGTAGCCGAGGTAACGAGCATCGCCTAAATCAGTGTGTTTCAATATGGTTGTATGAAGTAGATAGAAAAGGATTCAAGACGCCGGGGCAGTGCCGGCCAGGTCCACCATAAGGAAATTGACACGGTGTACAACGTGCGTCACTGCGTCAAGCATACGGTCAGAACATAGAGTCTGAATTTAGTTTCCTTTTGATGGGCCTGACACAGGATCGATTGAGTCAAGAGTATAGAAATGGACAACTCGGCAATGTAGAAGCCGTTAGGATTGGGGTGACCTGGTCGTAGACACAAAAACTTTATCTGCAAATGATGAAAAATTCCTAATGGCTGCGTAAGCAACCTAGGCGAGGTAGTTATACCTTGTAACCAAAAATAGCATTAGACTCTACGGAGTCTAATTACCCAATTTGAGTAGATGAGTTGTAGCAAATTATTATTTAATTTAATTTTAGTATGCTATACTCATGTATAAATACTTCGCAACTGAGCGATATGCTCACCAGTAGAGGAACTGGTAAACTCACCGGACTGTTAATCCGACTCTTAATTGAACTGCTGGTTCGAAGCCAGCCTGGTGAGCATATCGCTTTAATTGTTACAACTGTTAATTTATGAATTAATAGTACGAAGATAAATAAGTATATGAAATATTATTATCTTTATAAAATTACTAACACCGCAAACAATAAAATTTATATCGGCGTACACGAGACTAATAATCTTGATGACGGGTATATGGGCTCTGGTAGATATTTGTCAAATGCTATAAAGAAACATGGACTAGTAAAATTTAAGAAAGAAATTCTAGAATTCCTCCCCTCATCTGAAGAAATGTATGCCCGAGAAGCAGAGATAGTAAATGAAGAATTCCTAAAACGCAAAGACATATATAATTTGAATTTAGGAGGTACAGGTAGTTGGCACCAAGTGAATTCGTCTGGTAAAAACGTATACGGCAAAAATGGACAGCTAGGTTACGGGGGTGAAAATTTACACAAATCTGTCACCTCCGAAAGAATGAAGCAACAAGGTAGATATCAAGAGTATATTAATAAAATTTCAAATAGTCTTGCTGCGAAACACGCTAGTGGAGAATTAGTATCTATTTTCACTACTAATAATCCTATGTACGACCCGAACATAATACAAAAAGTAAAAGAGTCATATAAAAAAATAAAACATCAGCAAGGCACAACTAATTCACAATACGGGACTTGTTGGGTCATACATGAGATGTTTGGAAAAAAGAAAATAAAAAAAGAATTATTGCCCCTTTACATAGAACAAGGATGGTATGCTGGTGCATCATTCAAGTTTGTTAGGCAAAAGAAAAAACGAGAATATGTATCGGCAGAAGTCAGAGAAAAAGATATACGAATATATAGAGAATATTATAGAATTTATCAACAAGTAAGTTTTGATGAATTCGTCAAGATTACTGGATATAAACATTCTAGACCAAATTTGGTACAGCGGTTAAGTGACTTGCTACCAGAATTTGTTCCACAAAACGGAAAACGTAGAGTTACTAAATAAATTTAGAATCCTTTCAGCAAAAAAATACACTCGAAATGTAAAAAAGAGGATTCTGTTATATATCGCGGAGTGGGGGAGTCTAGCCGTCCCCGATGGTCTCATAAGCCATAGATCGCAGGTGCGAATCCTGTCTCCGCAACCAGGTAGTTAATATTGCGTTTGTGATGTAATTTGTAGCCATGCGAGTCTTAGAAGCTTGTGCCGAAAGGCGTGTCAGTTTGAATCTGTCACCCGCATCAAAGCATCTTACTTTGTGTAATTATGTCCCGTTCATCTAGAGGCCTAGGATAGTACCCTTTCACGGTATTTACAGCGGTTCGAATCCGCTACGGGACGCCAAGTTTAGGATCAGTTCAGCAAACTCAAAAATTTTTTTATCATTCAAAAAAACCAAAGTTGATCCTGTTTTATGTTGCTTCATTAGCTCAGTGGTAGAGTATTCAAAAAGCCTTTGTAGTTAAATGGTATAACGTTCGCTTGATAAGCGATTATTACAAGTTCAATTCTTGTCGAAGGCACCAGTGACCCAGTTTACTCTTTTTAAACCCGATGATGTGAAAAATTTAGGAACGGTCCCATAATGGTATTGGAGAAGATTGCTAATCTTTCGATCGTAGTAATACGGTTTCTGAGTTCGAGTCTCAGTCGTTCCGCCAAAATAAAGGAAGATGATGCAGGTGCGTTGGTGCGCGCCTTGGTTGTATAACAAAGACTATATTAGTCTATAATGAATAAATTGGAAGTGCTACCGTCTAGGAGAGCGGCACAGTCTTGAAAACTGTTTGATTCAGAAATGGGTTAGAGGGTTCGAATCCGTCCACTTCCGCCAATAATTTATAAGGGTCGTTCTTCTAATTGGCAAGATCCCTGACTCCAAATCAGGATGTTAATGTAGGTTCGAGTCCTACGCGGCCCGCCAGTTTTTCAATGGTAATTTAGTTTAATGGTAAAACCCTAGTTTCATACGCTGGTGACGAAAGTTCGATTCTTTCAATTACCACCACTGCTACCAAATATCGCCCCTGTACGCTAATAGGTAGTGCGGGTTGACTTAAAATCAGCTGGATGTGGATTCGAATTCCTCCAGGGGCACCAAATAGAAAGGTCATAATGAAACTTAGAAATATAGTGTTAGCATTGAAAGATCAAGGTCCGTTTAAACGATTCTATAGGAATTTCTTTGTAACACGTAATGCCTGGGGATTGTTCCACAAAAACTCACACATAGCCGCAGGATCAGGTAATCCAAAGGTTATGTATAATTCAAAGGCATCAGCCGAAAAAGCTGCTGCTTCGATGACAAAGAAACATGGTGTTTGGTTCTCTAACTATAAGTGCTTACACTGCGATGGCTATCATTTAGGTAAGAACAGAGATAACAAATATAAAGAATAATTTGCCCCCGTACGCTAATTGGTAGTGCGGATTGATTTAGGGTCAGTTGGTTGGGGGTTCGAATCCGCCCGGGGGTACCAAGTATAAGTAAAGGACGTTAACAGATATGAAAATTCAAAAAAGTAGAAAGCCAAGAACAACCGGTAGCAATCTCGATTATGATGGTTCTCATATATTTGGGCAACCTTTTTTTGGAGATACTCCAGCAACCAAAAAACTGTGGGAACGACTCACGCTAAAACTGTGCCTAGGATGCGGACAAAAAGATTGCCGCTGCAAGAGTAAGGCAAGTAATTAAAAAAATACGCCCTTGTGCTGCAATTGGTAGACAGCACAGTTTGAGAAATTGTGAGGTAGAGGTTCGAGTCCTCTCAAGGGCACCAAATTTTGAGATAGACGAGGGAGTCGAATCGCAAGTAACGGCGTGCTGGAAAATATTGTTATTGTTGAAAAAGAACAATACGAAAAGTTTTTGGGGGGTGAGCTAGTTTGGTAATTTCAGCGACTGCCTGAAGAGCAGTAGAACTAGGTTCGATTCCTAGACCTCTCACCAAATATAGTGTTGCAGGTTCGAGTCCTGCCTAGGGCACCAAAAGTTTTGATGACGCCATAGTCGGCTGCTACTACAATGGCAAAGCAGCCCATCAAATTTAATTTGCCCCTGTAACTCAGTGAACAGAGTACTTGGCTTCGAACCAAGGAGTCGAGGGTTTGAATCCTTCCAGGGGCTCCATACGCAAACACATTTGCACCTCTTACGGTGTTAGGGAAGTTCATGCATGGCGACCCGGCGCAGGCTTAGTGTGTTTACTTATGATTTTTAATGCGGGTGTAGCCTAGAGGTCAGGCACTTGCTTGCCAAGCAAGGGTGCGAAAGCCAAACGTCGGTTCGATTCCGACTACCCGCTCCAGTTTTTAAAAAAGAAATAGATAAAATAGGGGTTAAATCGATAAGAGCAGATACTAGTCTTTGAAACTAGGTGAGAAGGAGCGTTACCTTCAACCCCTACCAATAATTTATGCACCAATGTCAGAATGGGATTGAAGCAGTCTGCAAAACTGTTCCGAAAGGGGAGTAGGTTCGATTCCTACTTGGTGCTCCATTATAGACGTTTAGCACAGCGGTAGTGCAAGGCTTTGACGTAGCCTAGGTCAGTGGTTCAACTCCACTAGCGTCTACCAAAATTTAATGCGTCCTTATACCCTCTGGCTACGAACCAGTTGAAAGGTTAACTGGATACATAGAGGTTCGACTCCTCTAGGGCGCTCCACTATAAGGACAATTGAAGGGAATTGGCATACCTTGGATACTCAAAATATCTAGCTTCTGAGTTCGAATCTCAGATTGTCCACCAATTTGACAATAAATAAAAAATCAAGTATAATACATGCTTAGAAAGCAGAGAACAATCATGGCACATAAACAACAAGGCAATCTTACTCGCAGCCCACAATGGTGGCGACATTTGAAAGACTGGAAGCGAGTCTGGCACAAACAAGAGCGTCAAGCGTATCGTCGTGTGATTGGTAAGTTGCTTGACAAATAATCAGCTTTAGTGCTATAATAGACACATAGCAACAAGTAATCCAAGAATGGCTAGAATGAACGAACGAATTGAAAAACTAGCACAAGACTGTTTTGAATACTTTGAGCCAAACTGTAATGGTGATTCTATGGAATTCAATTACAAAAAGTTCGCCGAGTTGATTGTGCGGGAAGTTAACTCTAAATTAGATGACATTGGGGTTATTGATAGGGATTCTCGGACGATGGCAATGAAAGTTATATCAGAATATTTCGGAGTTGAAGAATGAATCGTCTAGAGCAAAGTAAATGCTATCTAAGACAATATTTACTTGCAAGAAAACTAGTGCCATGGATTGCCACAACGGATCATAGCATAGAAGAACGTGCTCGATGGTGTTTGCAAGATTTAGGTGGTATGGCGGGCGACTGGAATACTAGTCGTCACTATACTACTTATTACATGTTAAAAGTTGACAGTAAATAAGAAGTTTGTTGTGCTAACAACTTAGCAAGGAGATGAATATGACAGTTACAGTGGCAAAAATGATGGACGGCAGAGTAGTCGAAATTGTTAAGACTGCTGACACTGTTGCATTCTCAGACGTCAAGAATTGGATCATGGTGTGCTTTGATTTTGAAAAAGTCAATCGTCGTCGTGAACAATTTAAGTGGGTACCTGCAGACACCAAGTTTGAATGGGTACGTGAATTTGGGTTTTAAGAAGAAAGTAAAGGAACTATATGAAACGAGTGATTGAAGTCCGTTCCGCCGAAGGTGGCGAAGACTCTAAACTATTTGTTAAAGATTTGGCACAAGCCTACATTAAATTTGCACAAAGTAAGGGCTGAACTAGCCGCCTGATAAATGAGTATCTTGGCGAAGTTCATATCTTAGTTGAAGGTACTGATTTATCTGGCTTATACAATGAGTCTGGTGGACACAGAATACAGCGTGTACCTCCGACTGAGCGAAAGGGTCGGGTTCACACGAGCACTGTAACTGTTGCCGTTATTGATCCTTGTGTTCCAACCACATATATCAAAGAATCTGATTTAAAGATTGAATGGTATAGTGGCACTGGCGCAGGTGGACAGCATCGTAACAAGCATCAAAATAGTTGTAGAGTTACGCATATACCATCTGGTATTGTGGCAACTGCACAATGTAGAAGTAGACAGAATAGTCAAACAGAAGCCGTTGCAACAATACAACGGCGGGTTGACGAAATATCAAAGATATCGTATAATAGCGGTATAGCAAGTGATAGAAAAACACAAGTGGGTTCAGGTATGCGAGGGGACAAAATTCGCACCTATCGCTTTCAAGATGATGTAGTCAAAGATCATATAAGTGACAAGACTGCAAGTGTCAAGAAAGTTATGAGTGGTAACTTTGAATTGCTGTGGTAGAAAATTTAACAAGGAACTATATGAAACGAAAATCTCGTAAACTATAGTGTCAACTCGAATCCGTATATTGGTCCGGGTTGGCACTTTAAAGACAATTTAATATGCACAACCCGAGGAAACTTTGATTGATGAAGTCCGGACTCTTAATCCGAGAGAACGCAGTTTGAATCTGCGCCGCGGGACCAATATACGGGACAGACACCGAAGTGGCTGCGGTTCCAGACTTTTAATCTGGCGAGAGTAATCTCCTTGTGGGTTCGACCCCCACCTGTCTCACCAATAGTTTTAGTAATTCAGATTTTTTAGAACCTGCTTGATATTCATCATAAGAAATTCTAAAAACATTTAAATTTAGATGAGTTATTATATATTCATCGCGGATTTTATCTGCTTCTTTATGTTTAGGCTTTTCGTGTTGCTTGCCATCAAGTTCAACTATAAGATTTATTTCGGGAAAATAGAAATCCACGAAATACCATTTCTGTGTAATATGATTTCTGATAGTATGTTCAGATTCATATTTTAGAGAAATGTTATTATCTACTAGCCAAGTTTCAAACGATTTTTCAAGATACGATTTTTTATCTCGACGATAATTGCTTCTTCTATTTTGCTTAATTCGCTCGGTCATGTTGTTTGATGCTAGTGTAAATTTGCACTCAGGGGAACAGGTTTTAACAATTTTGTTTTGTATTACAGAATTACATATACAACAAAATGATACATTACAAAATAATTTTTTCAACCCCGTATACGGATTTTCGCGGTTAAACTTGAGAACGCTGGCAGAAATCTTTTGCTTAACAGAAGCATCAAGAGCAACCCCTTTTCGATCCGTGTTGTAAAAACTTGCCGAACAGGATCTTGAACAGAATTTATTATGACGTTGGTTATATACAAGATTAGTATCGCATTGTTTGCACTTGCTGGGATTTTCTAAATATTGATTTTGAATTTTCTGAGCATTTTGTCTAGAGATTTCAACACCTAATAAGCTTCCGGCAAGACGATTTTTACGATTTCTCGCTTTGCCTTCTTCTGTGTGAGCAATGAGATAATGAGAATGAATACCTTTTGAGGTTTTTAGTTGTTTGCAGACTATGCAAGAACAAGGAAATGTTGTATAATTAGACATACACTTATTTATGCATCGAATCCCACTGCCCCTACCATAAGCAAACACACTTACCCTACGCCCGATTAGTAAGGGAGATAGCGACTAAACGCTGAAGGAAGGTTTAAGAGTGTGTTTACTTATGGTAACTAAAAATACCGGAGATATAGTTCAGTTGGTAGTAACGACAGTTTCATATGCTGTATGTCGCAGGTTCGAATCCTGCTATCTCCACCATAACGAATTGTTCCTGTGATAAACGGAACTACAACTTTTGAGTTAGACGAAATTTCGAATCTTTACTTGGCGCCAATCTCTCTGTCGTCCAAAGGATAGGACTATTCCCTCCTAAGGAATAAATGTCAGTTCGAATCTGGCCAGAGGGACCATAATATGGTAGAAGTAGCTTAATGGTAAAGCCTTTGACTGTGAATCAAAGAGATGCGGGTTCGAGGCCCGTTTTCTACCCCAAATAACTTGCTGGGTTGAGGTAGTGGTAACCTAGATGCTTGGTAAGTATCATCCGGGAGTTCGATTCTCCCACCTAGCACCAAATTGTTCAATCAAATCGCTTGCGAAAGCATTGTTATTAGTGTAAAATAGACTTTTAAAAGGCAATTATGAAACAACTAAATGCAACTAACTTGGACATGGAAAAATGTGTGGGTATGATTGGAAATCGATTTGAAATGATTTTGATTGCCAGCGAACGTGCACGTGAATTGAATCGTGGATATAAATCTAAATTAAATACCAACAGGCGCTCAATCAGTACTGCGTTGCATGAAATACAAGCAGGATTGATTGGTAGGGAATATTTGTCTAAAATTAAATAATTTACAAAAAACCCGACCTGTCCACGCAACGGTCTTCTAAGCCGTTGGCATAAACTAGCGTGACGGAGCCAAGAGGTTCAATTCCTCCAGGTCGGTCCATTATTAATCAAGGTAAACATGAAAAATTCAACAACATTTAAACTAAGTAAACGCAGCAAAACTATTACAGCTTTGAGCAAATTTGTCAATCAAGATCAACGTGATGCTTTTCGACGTATGATGATTGAAGCAGAGCAAGTCAGTGCTCAACGTGTCCGCGAAAAACGATCAGCTGATAATTCGACAGAATAAATACTTGGTTGAAAAACAATTTAACCGGGGAATTATTATGGAAAAAAAGTGGTATAAGTCTAAAACTATTTGGGTTAATGTGTTGAGCATTGCTGCTCTGTATGCACAGATAACATCGGGATTTATATTTTCGATTGAATCTCAAACAGCAATGCTGGCATTGATTAATCTCATGCTTAGAGTTGTAACCAAAGAAGAAATAGTTTGGTGAAATAGAAGATATACACTACTGTAAATATACAGTATAATAAGTTATATTAGGATGCGTTCAGCAAACTTTATACATTTGACTTCTAATCAAAACTGTAAAAAAGCATCCTGTTAAATACGGTGAGGAAGAAGCTAAAAGAATGAATTCCAAAATACGTAAAGGAAATACAAATGGTTCTGGCAATAAGGGTAAACCTAAAAGCGAGGAACATAAAAGAAAAATTGCCGCTAACCGTAAAGGTGGGCGACAGAAAATTAATGCGTCTGTGATGTAATTGGTAGCCATGCGAGTCTTAGAAGCTCGTGCCGTGAGGCGTGTCAGTTCGAGTCTGACCAGACGCACCAAATTTGCCCTATAAGAGTTCGAGTCCGGGCTGGGGCACCAAAAGTTATAAGGTTAGGTTCAGCAATCCTTAAATTTAACGAAACTGCTAAAAAATGTTTGGGCATCAAACTCCGATACTTTTTAGATAGAGGATTTTCGATATTTACCTCGATAAAAATTAAAAGTAGACAACTAACCTGTTGAAAACCCGGTTACACTTTTACGTTAAAAAAGTGGGTGGGGCAGTCACCATAGAGAGTGCTAGGCACATACTGTAATGGCCATCGGTCCCGCTAATATGGGATACCGGAAACACAGTAGGTAAGGTACAACGCCTATACCATAAGAATAAATGTTGTGGCCAGGGTAACAACTCGGTTTAGTGACTCTTGTGGTGAGAGGCGACTAGACACTTTAATGAAGCATATCGGTAAGGGGCTTGATCAACCTGTACTGTGACGTAGCAACAGCGGTGTGTTTCAATAAAGTTTAAAAAAACACTTTACAAACATACAAAAGTTTGTTATAATAAATACATGCACTAAGCAATTAGCGCATTTGCTCTTTAAAAATTTAAGTATAAGAAGTTCTTATACAAATCGTTATTCTAAAACACATTTTGATACCTATTAGGTTAACTAGTTGATCGCAGTTAATACGGTGCGTGATGAGTGTGTTTCAGAATAGATAAATGCGGGGTTCATTTAATGGTAATTTTTAGATGACTGAGAGCAGGTGTAGCCTAGAGGTCAGGCACCGTCCTTCCAAGTCGGCAAGCGAAAGCTGAACGCAGGTTCAAATCCTGTCGCCTGCTCTCAGTCATTTAAGTAAACGATAAATTAATTCAACTTTAGTTTTTAGGATTCTTTCAGCAATTAAAAATTTATATTGAAAATAAAAAAAGCGAATCCTGTTATATTTTGCCTGGGTAGTTTAATGGCAAAGTGATCCGACTTACAGATATATTATGGGACATTGGTGCGAGTGGTCGAAGCCGCTATCCTTACAAGATAGAATTACCGAAGGTTCGAATCCTTCATGTCCTACCAATTTTTTAATATAATTTATCGTTATATTTTCTATATATGGGACAACGATCTAACTCATCGCTGGAAATATGTTCTAGCATATTTCCTAACCATATACTTATTTAGTCGAGTCTGTCACCAGGTACCAAGTCTATTTAAAATGTTTAATGCTCGTTGTTTCAATCGTTCCATAAAAACAGATTCGGGTAAGATGCCTTTGGCAAGATTACATTTTCGGCAGGTTACTTGCAAATTATTGTATGAAGTTTCACCGCCTCTTGATTCTGGAATGACGTGGTCCAAGTGTACTTCTGAATTTGATAAATCATCGTCGCAATAAACACAATGCAAGCCATCTCGTTCAATAACTCTACGCCGCAGATTACTTGGTATACGTTCTTTGTGGTTTAACATTCAATTATTTATTTACCTAAGGATCATTATGAAAACATTAATCAGTGCAAATCAAGCATATTCTGTATTTGCAGAAATTATAACTCCAGTTGCTCCAGAAAACCTGGTGCAGTTAAAGTTTTCAACTAAATTTGCTGATGCTAAAAATCCCGACGAATATCATGATAAATTCTCAATGATGCTGAGTCTTCAGGAATTGCGTGGTTTAGAATCTATGTTGATGGCATATACTCAGCATGACACTATTTTGTAAACTTTCGAACTTACATAGTATCATCTATTTGTGAAAGGATATTTCTCAATGATGCCGCATATACACGAACTTTCCAAAGGCAAGGACAAATTTTGGCGCGACTTGCAACAAACAGTTATGTTCATCACCGTAGTGGCTTTTACTCTATTGAGTTTTGCCATTTGGGTAATATTTGCATAACTGTATACCAATTATATGATGTAAACAAGATTGAGAAATTTTGGCAAATTGATTGCAGTGGAATTTTCCCTAGGTGACCAAGAATTTGATGTGAATCACGATGCAAGAAAATATATGTTAGAACATTTCGGAGTTGAACTATGAGTGATATAAAAATTGAAATTGAGTTAGAGGATTTTTTGATCGATCATTTGAAAATGTGGAAAGACGAAGGAGTCCCTGCACCAGTAAATGAGCTTCAGAGTATTGCGGCATGGCTGCGAGAGTCTAGTTATGGGTTGAAACAAATGCAAGATAAAATGCGGCAGCGAATGTTGCTTTTGATGAAAACTGCCAACGCACTGGATGAACAGCATGGCATTGATGGTGCTGTTCTAGCTGGAATATACGCCAATAGACCCGACTTGGAACTTGAAGCTAGAGCAGCATTGGCAAAAGCAGCAGAATAAATGATATCAGTATTCAGTGAGCTAGTATGAACTTTAGACAACGATTTGAGCAGTGGCATTTAAGTAAATATCGCTATATTTGTGGGGATGGATCTGGGACAGCACTTGATTACCGTTATCGTCTTGAAATAGTTCAGGCACGATGGGAAGCATGGCAAGCCAGCGCAGAGTTTTGCTCAGATTTGATTACTATGACCGCAAATAAATTTGACGAATAATCGCAAATCCTATATAATACATACATAGACAGCGACAAATGATAGAGTTAGTTGCTAACAAGTTCATTAAAAATTAGTTTGAACATTTTGAAACACTATCCGAACGGTTGGCTTAGAAGCAGCCATTGGTACAAGAGGTCTATATTAAACGATCTTTCAGGGCCGACAGAAGAAATTCTGCCGCTAAGAAGTGGGACAAGGGCATATAGTGACACTGTACTGTAGTGAAGGACATCAATCTACAGGAAAGTTCAATAGGGTTCAGGCTTTTGAGAGTTATAAGTCTCCCATCCCTGAATCACGCCGAGACAGTTTCGCTAGCTGTTGAAAGAATGGGATAGCTTCCCTGCGAACGAGTTGCGTATGAGTCACCTAGTAAAGTTACTTAGGCACACCTGAGAGGGCAAGTGCAGAAGATTCCTTTGGCGTAATAGCATATCTGATAGTGTTTCAAAATGTTCAAACTGATTTGACAATAAATCTCATGTATGTTACAATACATGCATAAGTTGATCGAGCATTGTCTGGGTCAACAAAGTTCATTAAAAATTAAAGTCAGTTGGACTAGGAAGCCCTTAGAGTCATATGCTGAATGGGTGTATGAATTGGGTGTGTACTGTTCGGAGTAACTTGATCTTGTATCAAGGGAAGCTGTTTCCGTCTAAAACGGAGCAGGGAATGCCGATCTAACAATTGACTTTTCTTTTTGCTCATTAAAATTCTAACTGTATTAGCTCACAAGCAACCGCAGGACTTGTGTTAAAAAGATGCGGAGTTGAGGACGACAATATTTGCTAAGTCCTGTCTTAAATGACCCAACAGTAGATCGCTAATGTAGTTAGAATTTATTTGACAATAATTAGCATGTGTGTTACAATACATGCATAAGTTGATCAAGCATTGTCTAGATCAACAAAGTTCATTAAAATTTAAATGATTATGTTCTTCCTTGCTGAAGACAACATTGAGCCCGATAACGTGGCAATATATGATAACAGTCCGCATTGTCGTGATGACATAGCGTAGCGAGGAAGCCATATTGAAACACATTGTCCGAACCCGAGGTAGCAATGGCATTGCAGAGGTTTAATTGTATAGTGTGTTTCAATATGGTATATGTAAGTGGCGGGTGGTATAACCTAAGTTGCCGATAGGTGATAAGCAGTTGTAATTACTGCATCTGTCTCTTATACCATATTGAAGTATACTCGACGGGTGCCATACCGCAGGTTCAAACGCGGTCAACATTCGGTAGCCCTGGCAGGCTGCGAAAATCTCTTATGCCAGTAGGGGAGAATTATTGAGTGTGTTTCAATATGGTATAGAAATCATATAAAAACACATTACTTCGCAGGACTGCCGATCCAGTCTGTAACTCCTTGTCGTAACCTAGCGTGAGAACTAGGGGAGTGCGATTCTCATTAGTGTGTTTCAATATGGTATTATATTCAAGTACACTGCTTGCCCGACCGAAAAAGTCGAGGAAAACTACTAGAGAAACGGGTTCGAGTCCCGGGGACTGGTAGTGTACTTGAATATGGTGAGTAGGCAAGTGGGTTTTTGATAGGGAGAAATTATTTGCGCTCTGTAAGTTCACGCCATAGTAGAACCTCTACAACGTCATCAATCTATCGCGAAACTTGTCGCCATATTAAAACACATTGACTAGCAGGGTCGCGAAGCCTGCTTTCAGGGTAGCTCCCATCTGTGTGTTTCAATATGGTAAGAGAGTAATTAACTCTAATCATAATCGGGAATAGCTAACCCGATGACCCGTGGTAGTTTAATGGCAAAATGAGAGAGACATGGGTTCGAATCCCATCCGTCCGCTTATACGGGCGGTAGCTTAGTGGTTAGAGCGCAGACAGATGGCAGTTTCGAAACCTGCCCCACAATGGGTCGCTATATTGAAACATATTGTCACAGTAGCAGGCGAAAGTCCTACGCTCGAAGTTAAAACTAGGCAGTGTGTTTCAATATGATGTGGTGTAAGCAGGTAAACACGGTCGAGGACAAGCCAATACGGATGGCCATTAACAGTAATATGTTAGGTCTGCACTCATGGCAAAAGTTGATCGGAATAGCTAGTGCAACAGACTATTCCAGTACAGGTTCGAATCCTGTCGTCATATTGAAACACACTGATTGTGTATGGCTCGCAAAATCCGAGACTCCCAGCCTTTGTAGTGTGTTTCAATATGGTATCATAGTTTAGTGTTTAGCCGATAAATTAATAACAGCAGGTAAGTTCGCGATAAGCTCCTGCGGGGTAGTGATAGGGTTGCAAACCTATTACGTTGAGCACTAAACTATGGTAAGTAATGTAGATCGGAATGAAACAGGGCGACTAGTCATCGTCAATGTCGTGAAGGAATCGCATGAAGTTCAGACAATAACCCCTTGACCGGGGCGACGATATGAACACCATATTGAAACATATTGGTACGAATATGTCGTGCAAGTGATTGTCCCGTGAGGGTTTGTCAAATAATCAATCTCTACAGCCTCCAAAGCAGGGCTAGTATGTTTCAATATGGAGATGAAACATAATTCAAGTATATTTCAGGTTGGGTAGTATTCGCGGTACTGCTATTTGGGTCTGTAGACAGGATTTGATGCCAGGTCGTGACTAAGATACGAAGTATATTTGAATTATGGAGACTGAAACTTATTTTTTGCGGACACGATGAGAACCAAACGATAAGCGGATAAAGTGGACGGGATATGGGTCATGCCTGTATCTAGGCTGTCTCCACCAATTTTATGTACATGAGCCCGAAGATTGAGGGTACCGGCCAGAGTCCGGCGAAAGACGATTGAAATGATCTCCATGTACGCCGAGTTATGTGCGTGTCGTTTAAAATGGCCAAGACCGGAGGGCCACATAAGTCTATGCCGAAGGGCAACACTAGTATTCTAGTGCAATAGCGGTGGAATAACCTCATGATGCGGGTTCGAGTCCCGTAACGTACACCAAGTTAAGCAGAGCCTGACTGAAACGGGCATGAGAGTACTGGCGAGTAGGGAAAGGGGTTCGAATCCCCCACTCTTATTTCAGTCTGCTTATTAATTTATAGGCCGAGTGGACCAACAGTTTGATCATCCCGCAGAAGCCGGACTCACGCTGCCACTTTGCTTTAGTTTCGCGTCATAGGATGTAACGGGGTGCGGTTGCCTCAACCTTGAAGTGTCAAGGTT
>Ga0214923_10001619_pt1 | contig 31766 bp, 16 predicted proteins | sample LL1510_MetaG_FD_177993 | JGI IMG/M metagenome (GOLD analysis project Ga0214923, IMG submission 177993) | Freshwater microbial communities from Lake Lanier, Atlanta, Georgia, United States - LL-1510 | ecosystem: Environmental > Aquatic > Freshwater > Lake | place: USA: Georgia | collected...
TTTCATAGTACAATAAAATTATAAAAATTATTAATGTATATTTCATAGTACAATAAAATTATAAAAATTATTAATGTATATTTCATAGTACAATAAAATTATAAAAATTATTAATGTATATTTCATAGTACAATAAAATTATAAAAATTATTAATGTATATTTCATAAATATTAATTTAGATATATAAAAATAAAATTATTTAATTTATAATGAATGAATATTTTATTTTTGCTCAAGAAATGATAAAAAAAAATAATATTGATGAATCTCATGGATTAATCCATTGTATGAATGTATTAAATTTTGCTCATAATATTTATAATTCTGAATTATCTAATAATAACTATTTAATAAATCATAAAAATATTATATATATATCAACAATATTACATGATTTATGTGATAAAAAATATATTAATGAACAAGAAGGACTTGTTGACATTAATAATTTTTTAATTAATAAATTATCTGAAAATGAAATAAATATAGTAATTAAAATAATATCTACAATGTCTTATTCAAAAGTAAAAAAAGATGGATATCCAGATTTAGGCGAATATCAATTAGCATATCATATTGTTAGAGAAGCAGATTTATTAGATGCGTATGATTTTGATAGATGTATTATATATCACTTAAATAATATAGATAATAATATAAATAATGCTTTCAAAAATGCACTATGTATATTTAATAATCGTATATTTGCACATAATGATGATAATTTATTTATTACAAATTATTCAAAAAATTTATCAGTGCAATTACATGTAAAATCAATTGATCGAATTAAATGTTGGACTGAAATTTTACAAAAAATAATTATCTAAAATAATTATCTAAAATAATAATTTTTTATTAAATTAACAGAGTGACATTTTACAAAAAATAATTATCTAAAATAATAATTTTTTATTAAATTAACAGAGTGACATTTTACAAAAAATAATTATCTAAAATAATAATTTCTTTATTAATTTAATGAGTAATATAGATGTATATATAGAAATAACCAAAAATACTAATATAAAATATGAATATGATTTTAATTTAAATAGTTTGAGAGTTGATAGAATATTATCTACACCTTTTATTTTCCCTTTTAATTATGGTTTTATACCAAAAACATTAAGTGGTGATGGTGATCCAATAGATGCAATTGTTTATATGGAATTTCCTCTTATTTCTGGATCTACTGTTTCTTGTAGAATAATAGGTGGTTTAGAAACTAGTGATGATAAAGGTGAAGATACAAAATTAATTTTATGTCCAATGTCTAAAGTTTCACCAACTGAAAAACATATTGTAAATATATCTGATTTACCACCATCATTTATAACTAATATAACTTATTTTTATAAACATTATAAAGATTTAGAAGATAAACAAGTAACAATAGGTAAAATATTATCAATTGATGAAGCAATTAGCAAATATAATGATGCATTAATAAAATTTAATGAAACATCAATACAATTTAATATAAACTTGAATGATTAGTTATAATATATATTTATAAAAATTTAATAATTTTTATAAAAATAGTATTTTTTGATGAACATATTTTATTGTCAAATATATTTTATTGATGTACACATTGTGGTCTTCCTTCTTCTGGTCCACGTTCTTGTGGTTGTTCTTGCTCTTTGGTTTCATTATTATAATCTGTATTAATCATAAATGTATTTACATAAGATGATTTATTATTAATAATTTTTAATTCATTTTCATGTTCTTCTTGATCAAATGATTTAAGTAATGTTAATAACTTTTCAGAATTTTCGTTACTTAAATCTATATCAATTAAATCTATTGTAAATTGTAATATTAAATCACCTTTACTACCTTTATTCAAATTTTTCATACCTTCATTAGTAATTTTTCTATATGTATTATAATTTGTTTTTCCAGTATGACTAATATGTAATTTTCTTTTATCTAGATGTGTTATAATTTTATCAAATCCAAATAGTGCCTGATATAAGTTGAGTTTTACATTTATAATTAAATCACTACCATTACGTTTAAACATATTATTTTCTTTTTCATTTATAACAATAATTAAATCTGTTTTTCCTTCTTTTAAATTATGTCCGTGACCTGGTAATTGTATTTGTTGACCATTTGTTAAACCATTTTTTAAGGGTATATTTATTCTAACATCTTTTACTTTATAACATTTACCATGACAATCATTACATTTATTTTCAGTTGCTAATGTAGTACCTTTACCTTTACAATGTGGACATGTTTGTTGAATTTGTTGAATCATTGGACCCATTTGTATACGTTGTATCATCACACCCATACCATTACATACTTTACATGTTGATGGTGTACCATCAGCAGTACCTTCACCATTACATATTGAACATATATGTTTTTGTTGAAATTGTATTTGAATAGTTTCTTCATTATAAATCTGTTCTAATGTTACCTCTTGATTAATTATAATATTTTCTTGTTCGGTTCTTCTTTGTTGTCCATTAAAACCGAAAGGCGTACCACCAAAAGAATGACCACCAAAAGAATGACCGCCAAAAGAATGACTACCAAAAGAATGACCACCAAAAGATCCTCCATTAAACATATTAAAAATATCTTCTGGATTCATTCCCCCTTGTGGTTGTCCTTCATTATTTACATATTCCATTCCAATTTGATCATACATATTGCGTTTTTCTGAATTACTTAAAATTTCTCTAGCTTGATTAATTTCTTGAAATTTTTTTTGTGCTTCTGGATTATCTGGATTTTTATCTGGATGATATTTTAGTGCAAGTTTTTTAAATGATTTTAAAATATCATTTTCTGATGCATTAGGTGACACACCTAAGCGATCATACAAAGTATTATCTTTTACCATATAAATATTATTATTAGTATTTTTAGTATAATTATCTTTAAATAAATATTTAAAATATAAATTATATTCTCACTTATAAAATGTATTTACATAAATATCATAATCATTAGAATCTTGTGAATCATTATTATTAGAATTTTGTGCTAAATATGGTGGAACATAAATTATAATAACTGGATTTCCTATAAAATTAATTTTTTCATATGGTCCTAAACGTTTATTTTTATTAATACGATTAGTAGAATTATTTAAATTTATTGATGTTATATAAAAATTATGTTTTATTTTTGGTGGTAAACTTTTTACATCAAAAGTTAATACACCAGTTTCCGAGTTCATTTGTATAGATGAACTAGGATAAGAATTTGAATTAAATGATTTATTAGATGTATTAATAATAGTTAAAAATGAATTTGAAATATAATTACCGACATTTGTTTCATCTGCTCCTAAAAATAATTTAGCATATCCCATAGTTATATTTTTAAGATTAGGTAAGTGTATTAGTTGTCCATTATATTGAGATGTTATTTGTAATGTATTTGCTGTAAATACATTAGATAACATATAATATTTAATACATTTATTAAATATAGATGATGAATTATTATCATTAATATAAACATATACATTATAATTATTAATTGTTTTTATACATGATGGTCTATCAGTTATTATCATTATTTGTTGATTGGATTTTACTGGTATTGATGTTTTTAATAATGCATTAGAAAAAAGATTAGTTGTTACTGGTTGTAGAGATAAATTATTTAATTGTGATGATGAATTTTTTAATTGATTATTTGATGTATTTTTTAATTGATTATTTGATGGATTTTTTAATTGATTATTTGATGGATTTATTAATTGATTATTTACTGGATTAGTACACAAATAATTATTATTATTAATTAATATATTTGAAGTATTATTAATTTGATATAAAATATTATTACCAGATGTAATAATATTTGTAGTAGTATTATTTATTAGTGTATTTGTATTTATAATTGTAATAAAATTATTACTTAAATTATCTAATATAATATTATTTGTGTTAGTTGTATTATTTATATGTAAATCAATTTCATAACCATTATATCCATTTCTAATTATATATTGATTCTTATTATTTTTTTTTAAAGTTATTTTTGGTAATATTATACATGAACTAAAATCTACTGGAAATTGAATATTATTACTATTATTAAATAAATAAGTTTGAGATGTAATTGGAATAATAGAAGAACTACTATTATATTTTGTTATTACTTTTGGTGGAGGTACATTATTTATAGCTTGTTGTGTTATTACTTTTGGTGGCTGTACATTATTTATATCTTGTTTAATAATTAAATTAGATGATTTTATTGATGAACTACTCGATGGTTTTATTAATGAACTACTCGATGGTTTTATTAATGAACTACTCGATGGTTTTATTAATGAACTACTCGATGGTTTTATTAATGAACTACTCGATGGTTTTATTAATGAACTACTTGATGGTTTTATTAATGAACTACTAAATGCTTTTAAAAATAATGGATTTTGATTACTTGATAAATTATTTGTATTTATTGTAGTTATAAAATTTTCAATAATATTTTCATTTATATTATTTTCATTTATATTATTATTTTCATTTATATTATTATTTTCATTTATATTATTATTTTCATTTATATTATTATTTTCATTTATATTATTATTTTCATTTATATTAGTATTTATAACTGATAAATATTCACCATATGTTGTATAATAATACATATATATATATTATTATATAAAAAAATTAATTTATTATATTTCCATTTTGTATTTTTATTACTCTATTAACTAATTCTAAATTGGATTCATCATGTGTTATAACAATTAATGTACTATTTATACTAATTTCTTTTATTAAATTTATAAATATAGTTTTTGTTTGAACATCTAATGCGGATGTTGGTTCATCTAAAATTAGTATTTTATTATTTTTATTATATATTCTTAATAATTGAATTATTTGTTTTTGTCCTCCAGATAATTCATCACCATTAACACCTACAAAACTATTTTTACTCATATTATTAAATACTCTATTTAAATCATATTTAATAAATATATTATCTATGTCTTTATTAGTTAATGTATTACCATATTTAATATTATCATAAATAGATTTATTAAATAATTTAGTATTTTGATTAATATAACTAATTTGTTTTCGTAAACTTTTTAAATTATAACTATTTATATCTTGATTATTTATAAATATAGTATTATCTGCTACTTTATAATATCCCATAATTAATTTAATTAATGTAGATTTTCCATTACCGGAACTACCAATAATTCCTACTTTTTCATTTGCATTAATAGATAAATTAAAATTATTAAATATATTTTTACCATTTGAATATTTAAATGTTAAATTAATAATTTGTATAGTACCATCTTTTATAATAATATCTGGTTTATCTGGTTCATCATAATTTATTTCTGTTATATATTCATTAATACTTTTTAAAATACCTAAATGTGTTGCATAATCCGGTAAAAAGTTGGCAATTGTATTTAATCCTTGAATATAAAATAATAATGTCATGAAAATAGATACTAATTCATCACTTTTAATTTTATTTTTTTTATAAATATATACTGTCCATGAACACAATAATAAAAATAATATAGATATTCCAATAGTATTTATTGTTTTAATATTATTAATACAATTTAATGCTGAAAATTGTATATCTTTAAATTTTTTAGTTAATACTTTATAATTATCAATTTCAGTATTAGTATTTCCAGTAGAATAAATAGAATATAAATTTGACAATCTATCTTGTATAAACTCTGATTTTTGTTCATAAGTATTATATCTTTGATTTGATAAATTTATACATGGTTTACTGTAAGTAATATTATAATATGATATTCCAACAATAAATAAAATAGATATTAAACCTAACATAAAATTAATTTTAAAAAAATAACAATTAATTATAAGAACAGTTAGTATTTTTGGTAATACCCATGTTACTAAATCAGTAGTTATTTCTCTTAATACTGTTGGTACTGAATTAATACGATATGATAATTTTCCTAATTCTAAATCTTTATAATTATTTTCATAAAATTTAATTATTTTAGTATAAAATATATTAGATACAGATTCATTAAATTTTGTAATTAAAACGGCATCTAACTTTGAGTTTATTATTTGTGCTATTGTAATAATAGTCATAAATGCAAATAATATTTTAAAATATTTTAGTAATATTTCATTTGATACATTAGTTTTTAACTCTGAAAAAAATTTACTAAATGTTCTAGGTAATATAATTGACTCTAATGGATATGAAAATAATATACATATTATATAACATATTAATAATATTTTATTTTCTTTTAAAAAAGGTTTTGTAATTTTTAATGATTCCATTATATTAATATATATTAATATATTTTATATATATTAATTTTATTATTTTAGTTTATAAATATAAAATGATGATAATGAAATAAGTGTTAATATTATAATATTATTTTTATTATTAGTAAATATTTCATAAATTAAATTATTATCTATATTATCTAAATTATTATCTATATTATCTAATTTATTATTTATATTATCTAATTTATTATTTATATTATTTAATTTATTATTTGCAGTTTCTAAATTTGTATTTATTGATATTAATTCATTTTTAATTAATTCTAACATATTTATTAATTCATTATTATTAATAGGTTTACTAATATTATTATCATTTAATTTATATTTAGTAATATAATCTTCTATTATATTCATAATAATATTTTTTATATAATTCTTTATATATTTTATTATATATTTATAATTAATTTATACCTATATAATAATGAAAACATTATTAATAATTTTAATATTATGTATATTATTTTTAATTAGTTTATCAATAATATTAAGATACACAATAAATAAAAATTTAGAATATTCAGAATATAAAAATTTTAATTTAATAGATAATGGAATAATAGTAATAAAAAATATTTTATCAATTGAAGACTTAGACATAATTAATAAATATGCAAACAATGATAAGTTTTTATTAATAAAAAAATATATTCATAATAATAAAACTATTTTAAAAAAGATTACAGATACTTTAGGACCTGATTATATATTTCAAGATTATATTTTTACATTAAAAAAATCATTAATTCATATGTGTCATCGTGATAATAATGGTACTTTTTATAATAATTTAAAATATCCATCATACACAATAATTTTTTATTTAGAAAATATGGATAAATGTTTAGATATTATACCAAATACGCATAAATATAAACATCAAAATGCTTTTAATTTAACTGATTATACAAAAAGTATTCTATGTAATAGAGGGGATGCAATATTATTTGATGCTAATTTAATTCATACTGGAAGTTTAAATAAAAAAGAAGATAATTTACGAATCCAAATGAAATTAACTCATAAAAATGATATTAATGTATTAAATTATTACCAAAATTATAATAAAATATTAAATAAAGATAATACTACAAATAAAACATTAAAACATATACATAAACATATATCTTGTCAGTTTCCATTTATAAGTGAAATGTACCAAACTGAAACAGCATCAACCATAGATACATCTAATATATCATTTATGCATAAAATATTGTCATCAATGTTTTATGGTGATTCTAATTTTTACAATTTACCTACAATTAATAAATAATATAATTTATTATATAATTTAGTAATTAAAAGTATGACCTACAATTAATAAATAATATAATTTAACAATTAAAAGTATGACCTACAATCAATTAATAAATAATATAATTTATTATATTATTTATTATATCTATTATTTATTAATGAGAATATATATATTACGACATGAAGAAAGAACAATTGATTGTACATTTTTTGCACCATTAACAAAAAAAGGTTTAGATAAATCACTTAAATTAACTAATTATTTATTATCATTAAATATTGATGAAATATATTGTTCGCCTTTTATTAGAACTTTACAAACAATTTATCCATATATAAATAAAACAAATAAAAAATTAAAATTAGAATATGGTTTAATGGAAATAAAACACGAAAGTATTATACCACCAAAATCACATAATGTTGAATTACCAAATTATTTAGCAGAATTTTTTAATTATGATATTAATTATGAAACATTAATTAATACAAATGAAATAAAATATCCAGAAAACACAAATGATTTAAAAAATCGTATTTATTTTTTTTTAAGACATTTAATAATGAATTATTATAAAACTAATAAAAATATTTTATTAGTGACACATCAAGGTGTATGTAATATAATATTAAAAATAATTAATAATTTATATAATGTAACAGATAATACAGAATATCCATTAGGTCAATTATCATTAATATTTGATAACGATAAATGGATTTTAAAAAAAATTAATTAAACTAAAATCTAATTATATTTAATGTCTCAATTTGATATTTTAATATCCATTATTAATAATAAAAATAATAATAATAATACATTTAATTTATACATTAAAAATGTGATTAAACAACTTTTTAATAATTTAAATAATTATGATCTTAATAATTTACAAATTTTAACAATATATTTAATTAATAGAATTAAATTATTATTATTTGATAATATTACATTTAATGAACAAAATAATAATGAACAATTTATACAAAATAATGATAGAGATATTAAAGCTATATTATTATTATTATTACCATTTATAGATGATGAAAATATCAATATTTATTCTAAAATTAATGATTTAAATGAAATATTATATTCTGTTAAAAATAGTAATCATATAAGTAAAGATATATTAGAATTAGATAGAAATGAAATATTACAAACACATTTTAAATTTAGTAATATGAGTTTAGGATTAATTAATCCAAGTAGAAATATTATATTAAATTTAAATACTAATACTAAATTAATTAATGATATTATTCATCATAATTTTATTGCTTTATTAGAAACATTATCAATAATTAATGGTAAATTTTATATTAATTGGATTAATGTAGTACCTTTAAATTTTGATAATTATAAAAATTCGCAAATATATAAAAATACTATAAATAAAGAACAAGAAACTAAATTAAATACTAAATTAGAAAGAATAATTAATAAAATTATTAATGATGATTATAGTTTTTCAAATGACTTGTTAGATTATAATGGATTATATATTGGTGAATTTTATAATATATATAGAAATATTTATTATGAAAATATGAAAAAAATTAAATGGTTATTATTTATTTACAATAATAAATATTTAATTCAATATTTAGATATATATTTAGATTTATCACAAATTTTAATTAATAATAGTTATAATGATTTATCAGATGTTGATAAAAATATTTTTACAAATAAAATACGATCAGTAAAATTATCAAATAATATTGATATGTGGAAAAATTTTATTATTTTTATGGTTAATAATTATAGTTCAAAATTAATTATACAAACAAATATTGCAAAATCATTTTTAATAAATAATATTGATAATGATTCATATGCAAGCGATTATATTAAAGGTTCAATATATGATAAAATAACAAATGATGATATATATAATTATTTACAAAATATAGAACCAGAATTTGTATGGGACTATTTAAAAGAATCATTAATTAATTTTGAAAGTACAATTTATTCAAAATATTTAATTAAAAATAATACTATTGATAATAATTATTTTTATTATGATGATAATATTACATTAAAAAATATTTATAATATTGCAAAATCATTATCTCATACTACAGAATGGGTATTATTACCAACTAAATTTACATCATTAAATTTTAATTTACAAAAACAATTTTTTAAAAAATATCATAATAATAATATTAAATCATGGTTTAATATTAGAAAAAACTTGAATCGTGAAAGATTATCAAAAATAAGTAATGATGAATATATTATTATTATTAATAATATTGAAACAACATGGAATAAAATAAAACATAAATTAATTTGGGATTATTTGATATATAATGGTATATTATCTAAATTTCAATCAAATATAAATTTAACTGATAAAAAATTAGGGAAAAAAACTTTAACTAAAAATATTAAAGCTAATTATAATAAAAATAAAAATGAATGGTTAAATTCATATTATTATTTAACAAATAAAAAATATTTAGAATTAAATAAAATTAGAATGCGAGATAAAATATATAATAAAGTTTATGAAGAAAATTATTTAGATACACTATTTAATGATCAAGCATGGTTTTCTTTTTATGCAATGGATTGGATTGCACAAATTGGTTTTTTTCATCATTATTTAAATCATAGAATAATGTATATTACTGGTGCTACTGGTCAAGGAAAATCAACACAAGTACCAAAATTATTTATGTATGCATTAAAAGCACTAGATTATAAAATTAATGGTAAAGTTATATGTTCTCAACCACGAATAGCACCAACAACTAATAATGCTTCACAAATTGCAGATCAATTAGGATTACCAATTGAACAATATTCATACACAACAAATATAAAAATAAAAACAAATAATTTTTATGTACAATATAAGCATCAAAAAGATAATCATCAGAAAAGTCATTGTAATTATTTAACTCTAAAATTGGTAACTGATGGGACATTATATGAATTAATGAAAAGTAATCCATCAATGAAAGTTAAATCATATACTAAAAATAAAAATTTACATTTATTATCAGATAAAAATGAATATGATATTATAATTATTGATGAAGCACATGAACATAATACTAATATGGATTTAATATTAACATTAGGACGACAATCATGTTATTATAATAATTCAATTAAATTAATTATAGTATCAGCAACAATGAATGATGATGAACCAATATATAGAAGTTATTATAAATATATAAATGATAATTTAGTTTATCCAATTAAAAATAAAATATATCATCCATTTTTATTAAAAATAAATGGTTATGAATCAAATTTATTATTTAGATATGATAATATTTATTTAGATAGGAGATATCATATTTCACCACCGGGAGAAACAACACAATATTTAATAAATGAGATATATTTAACAAATAGTATTATTAATATAAATAATAGTGAAAAACAAAATTCAGATTTAACACAAGAAAAAAGTTATGAAATAATAAAAAAAATATGTTCTGAAACTATAACAGGTGATATTTTATTATTTGTAAATGGTATAAATGAAATAATGAAAGCTATTAAATATTTAAATAGTGTATTACCATCAAATACTATAGCATTACCTTATTATGCTAATTTACATCCAATATATAAAAATATTATTGAAAATATTGATAAAAAAATTAATAATATTAAAACAGAAAAAAATCAAGTTGCTGATACATGGTCAACTATATTTATTGAAAATAACTCAGTACCAGATGGAATATATAAAAGAGCAGTTATTGTTGCTACAAATGTTGCTGAAGCATCAATAACAATATCATCATTAAAGTTTGTTGTAGATAACGGATATTCAAAAGTCAATAATTTTGATGATTATAATCAAATATCTGAATTAAATGTAGAAATGATTCCAGAATCAAGTAGAAAACAACGTAAAGGTCGTGTAGGTCGTGTAGGTGATGGTACAGTTTATTATATTTATGAAAAAGGAACACGTGAATATATAAAACCAAAATATAAAATTACACAAGAAGATTTAACAAATATATTTACTGATTTATTAGTTGATACTAAAGAAAGTATAACAGAAACAGATGATTTAGATTTATTATTAGAATTTAATCCAGAATTAAATGAATCATTATTATTTAATAAAAATGCTGATCCAAATATATATAATATATTTTTAAAAAATAATGATATTAATACAGGAACTAAATTATATAATACAATAATAAATCAATTTGTATTATTATATGAAGATGATATTGAAACATTTTTAAAAGAATTATGGAATAATGATTATTATGATTTTATGGGTAATAATCCATTAGATTTTTTATATAGATATGAATCAGGATATTTATTACCAACTTTAATAGATACATTTGGAAATTTTTATTTGATTCATCCATTTGAAACTAAAATAAAAAGAAATGTAGCTAATCAAATAATCTCAAATGAAATTTCAATAAAAACTAATACAATAAATAAAAATAATTATTTTAATACTTTTCATAATTTAAGAAATAAACTATTAATTATTAATACATCTGGAGATAAATTTAATGAAGATATTTTTACAGATATTCATGATTGGAATTTAACAGAATTTGTATCTTATATTAATAAATTTGTTAATGAAATTAATGATGTATCACTTCTTAGTAATACATCAGAAGCATTATTATTATTAACAGCATATGCATATGATTCATTTATTCAAGTATTAGAAATTTTTATAATGTTAAAAGCTAATGATAGTAAAATATCAAAATTATTAATAAAAGTTAATAAAAGTTATAATAATCAAGATAATGAAATTATATTTATTCATAATATAATTACTAAATTTAAAAATACTTTTGATTTTAATATTTTTAAAATTAAAAAATTATCAGATTTTAATAATCAAAATTATGAATATGAATTATTAATAGAAACTTATTTACACAATAGGAAAAAATCACTATTAGATCCACCAAAAAATTTTAATCCTGATTTGTGGAATAAATTAAATTCAATATATGAAAATGGAGAAATATATAAAAATAATATAAATATTTTAAAAGATACACAATATTTAAATGAAATATATAATAATAAAAAAGAAATAACAAACTGGTGTATTAAAAATAATATTAATAGCGAAACTTTTTTAAATTTTTTAGTATTATATAGTAATGCTTTAATAGCTATTTTCACAAATAAGAAAGATACTAAATACAATGAAGAATCAATTTTTGATTTTATTGATAATTTTAAATCTACATTTCAAAAATCATTAACATCATCTAATATAGAAGAAAAAATATTAAGACCTTTTATTCATGCTTATCCTGAAAATATTTGTTTTTTTAATAGCACTAGAAATTCACTATATTATGAAGGATTTGATGCAATAAAGTATTTAAATGATGATACTAAAAAAAATACTACATCATTAATATTTTATTATAATAAAAAAATTAATACACCAGAATATATTAGTATGTCAATAACAAATAGTATTGAAATTAAATGGTTAATATCAGCATTACCAGTATTTTACAGACCATCTAATTTTAAAAATATATATGTTAAAAAAAATAATACTAATAAAAATGGACAAATTACAGTAATTACAAGCGATTCATATTATTGGAATTATTTATGTAATAAAATACATAATGAATGGACTCATTATAATATACCATTTGATACTGAATTATTACCAAAGTTATATCAGTATTTTAAAAATTTAAAAAAAAATATGTTTTTATATAAATAAAATTTTTAATTACTTAATGCGTGATAAATAATCATTTTTCATTTCTTGTGTCCATGAATTATATATTGTTTCTGTTATTATACTTTTACAGCGGGGACTATTTTAAATGGCACGAAAAAGCCTAAAAATAAAAATACTCAACCACGTTAAAAATTTGTTTATATTCCGCCATAATACGGAAATGAATTTTTAAGAATCATCGTCATTAATAGTTCTACAAAATATAACTGGTCGTTCTCCAGTTGTAAATATAGAATCTACAATATCTAACATATTTTGGACGGCGTTCTTATCTCTGTTGTGAATTACTTGGCACTTAGGCGTAACCGATTTACATCGTAGTAATCCATTGCAGATTTCAGTTTTGTTTTCTTTTTTTAATTTTGGTTTATTACTTAATCTTTCTAAAAATGTTTCTAGTTCATTATGGCAACAACTACAAGTTATTGATGTTCTAAATTCATTAATTAGATACGTTTCATAACCAGCATTTCTAAAAATTCTTCTGAATTTTTTACAAATACATGGTTCTTTTCCTTTCATATTATATCCACCTTTATCAAAATCACCCATTACATAAACAACATCTTTAGGAGAACCAAATTTTTTACTAAAGTTTTTAACTAATTTAGATTCACTTTTTTGTGTATTTATAAAACGATTTAATTTAAATTTTCTAAAAAAAGTTTGTTGATAATGTTCAAATAATAATAAATTTAATTTATTTTTTTCAATTATATATTCTTTAAATTTATCATAATTACATGTTTTACTATTTAATTTAGATAAAACTGTTTCATGTTCTTTTATAGTTTTATCATTTATTTTAGTTTTTTTGTTTACTTTATCAATAATTTTATTATATTTCTTTAATCTTGTTTCTAATCTACGTTGATTTTGTGTATATCTAAATGTTTCTAAATTACCATCTTTATCTTTTGCACCACAATATATTAAATCTGAGTAGTTGGGATCCGCAACAACTATTTTTTTAGATTTTAATTCTTCTGTAATTGTTGCTTTTTCAATATAGTTAATATCTTCATCTTCTTTATTATTTTTATTTTGAATTGTTTTTGGTAAAGGTTTACCATTTTTATCAACTCTAATAAAAATAATACATACTGATATACCATCTGTTCTTATCATGAAATTAAAAGTATACTTATTCTTTCTAAAAGATTTATTATAATAATTTTTAAGTTTACGTTTTTCTAATTCTTCATTTGATAAAGTATTTAATTTAAAATATCTATTCCATAAATCATATTGTAATTTTTCTTTCTTATATTTTTTAAGATAGTCTTTAGTTGGTTCATCACCTAAAAAATTTGAAATTAATGCACATGAATCAATACATATATTTTTTGAAATAATATTAGTTCTTAATGGAACAACATTAAATAATCTAATTTGTTTTTCATCATTTTTTATTCTAATTTCATTCATTTTTTCAAATTCAATTAAAATATAAAACATTGATTTTAAATAGTCTTTTGTATTAGATTTAATATCATAATAAATATTATTCTCGTCAAAACTTGTTTTATTACCAAATAAAATTTTTTTATGTTCAATTATCCAACTATGATATTTTTCATCAGATTTAAATTCTCTAAAATTAATCAAGTCATTTTTAACTTTTCTAATTTCTGTATATAATTCATTATGTAATTGTTTTCTAATAATTTTATCTTTATTATTTTTAGTTATTTCATCTGCTTTCTTTTTAACATCAAATGTAAGATTAACAAATTTATTAAGATGATCAATGAAGTGCTCTTGAATATTATTGTTAATATTAGTAATCATATCAATTGCTTCGTATGCTAATATATAACTCATTTTATCGTAATATAAAATTTCATTATCACATATAGTTTCATGATAAAAATTATTATAAAAATTAGTTAATTCTCTTAATTGTGATGGCATATTTTTATCAGTATATCCACCAGTTCCACATTTTCTTTTTGTAATAACTTTAAAAATATCACAAATATATTCTTTATCAAGTAACGGTAAATCTTTATTATTTTCATATAAATGAATCAAATATAATTTAAGAAACTGATAAGCATGGATAACTATTTTATTAGAATTAATAACTAAATTGTTGATAATTGGTAAAATAGTTTTATCTCTAATAACATTTAATATGTTATCTTTAGTAGTTTTCATAAAATCAAAATTATCTTCTTTTTTCTTAACTTTTGGTTTAAATTTTTTAGACATTATTATATATATAATACTATATATTTATTTTTTTAAATAATTTTAAAAAAATAAATATGCGTTTTTAAATAGTTTTTATATTTGATTTAAGTATTACACATTTGTTTTATCTTATTTAATATATTTATTTGTTTTTCAGATATATTATTATGTTCTTTTTCTAAATTATCAAAAAAAAATTTATTATAAAAATCATTATTTTTAATTTTATCTTTACAAATATAACATAAATAAGCATAATCTTTATCATTTATATTGTAATAATTATAAACTTTATTATCTCTTTTTATTTTACATATTTTTATTTTATCTAAATATAACATATATTCTTCAAATGTATATCTATTTAAATTTAATCTAAATTGTTTTTTATTACACATAAAACAATTTAGATTACATAAATTAGTTACATTATTTTTATTTAATAATTTTAATTTGTCATAAATAATTTGATTTAGTTTTATTTGTTTATTAGATGCTAAAAATTCAAAAAAATAACTAAAATTTATACAATTTATATGTATGTATTCTTTAAAAAATGATTTTGGTGTAATAACAATAAAATCATTATTAAAATTTTGTATAATATTATTTAATTGACTATCATCAATATATTTAAAATTATCATTATTTAAAATATTTTTATTACAATGTATACATTTTATTTCTATAATTTCATAAACTTCAAAACATAAATCATGCATACATATATTCATTCTAAAATTATCTCCATGATATTCTTCTATTTTTTTAAAATTATTATTTTTTAGATTACATAATCTGCAAATTATATTATCACTATAACAATCTAAATGATAATATTTCTTATTGTATAATTTTAGTTCTGTAGAATCAAAATTAATACCAAATATATTATCACATATATTACATACACTATTACATAATATTTTACAATCTTGACAACTATTAAATTCTTTAATATTATTTATATTTATATTTTCAGTAATATTAATTAAATTATCATTAGTTAATAATTTTAATGATATTTTACAATTAATACATTTAATATTATGTGTAAAATCTAATTTATTTATATATTTATCAATTATTAATTTATTTATTTTATTATATTCTGTATTTATTTTTTTACAATATTGAGTATAAAAATTATTTAATTCTTCAAATGTTTCAATTTGAGATTTATTTATAAATTTACTATTAGTTTCTAACCAAAAGTGATTAGTTTTACTACTTCTACGATATTTAAAATCAGAAGTAAAAATATGATAATCTATACATAATTTATTATAAAAATCAATATCATTATCAGATATTTCATCATATAAAAAACAATACGTTTCGTCATAATTACTTGTCAATTCATGCGTAATATCAATTTTTAATATAGCCATTTTATCTGCATTAAATAAGTTATTGTAATTATCAATATAATTTTTTAATTTTTCACAATATAATTTATATTTATTTTCTTCCATAATTTGTTCATTTTTTATTTCTTTATTATATTCCGCTATTTTATTTTCTATAAAATTATATCCATATAATTCTTGTATTTTTAAATTTTCATTTATATATTCAATCTGATTATAAATTATATCATCAAAATACATTGTAATAAAATCATTAATATTAATTATATTACATAAACAATAATTAAATTTAATATTTTCAGGTGTAATTTCAATTATTTGATTCAAACCATAATCAATATAAATTTTATGTTTTGTTGATATCATTTTTAAATCATATAAATTATCATTACAAAAATAATATTTGATTTCATTATTTTCATAAGTAATTTGTTTAATTATACCATTTCTTAATTCACCATCTAATATCCATATTATATTTTCATCATTCATATAATAATTTTCTTTTAACAACTGACTCCTAATAATTATTCTTATTTTATTTGTATTAATTACATCAGCAATATCTTTATTATTCCAATAACCATATAAATATTCAGGTTTAACTAAATTTCGTGTCCATTTAAAATGAAATTCATTAGTATAAAAATCATAATTATTATTAATGCTTTCTGAATATTTACATAATATATTATGTCTAAAATGTGCGATTTTATTATTTTTACTTTTATTAACAAAAAATATTTTTTCATTACAATAAATACATTTATATTTACCTTTACTAGAATTATGAGCAAATATTATTTCATTATTATTATTCAATGCAATAAAAACCATATAGTATTATAATTCTTTAATTTTAACTATAATTTTCAATTTTTATATAAATTTAAATATTTAAAAAAGTATTTATATATATAATAATGAGTGAATATAAACATTTTTGTGACAAATGTAATTATGGAACAAATATAAGATATTCATTATTACAACATTACGATACAGAATTACATAAAACAGGTATTAGGAAAAAAAAAATATTAAAAAATAAAGAAGAATATAAATGTGAAAAATGTAATTATAATACAACAAATAAAAATAATTTTTTAACACATACTTTAAATACCCATTCAACGAAAGACCAACGAAAAGAAAAATTTAAGTATTATTGTGAATGTTGTGATTTTGGTGTTTTTACTGAAACATCATTTAATAAACATTTAGAAACAATAAGACATAGTAGATTAAATAAATAATTATAAAATTATAAATATATAATTTTATAATAATGAGTAAACATAAATCATCAGATTATAAATTAACTGCTGTTAATTATTATCTTGATATGGATGATCCAAGTTTAAGTAAAGCATGTGATATCTTTAAGTGTTCTAAATCTAGTTTATTTAGATGGTTAAAAAGATTTATAGAAACTGATGACATTGAAAATAAATTTAGAAAAGAAGGATCATATAAAGTTAGACAAATACATGTTAATTTTATAATAAAAACTATTAAACAATATCCAACAATAACATTAAATGATATATTATCACGTTTTCATAAAAATTTTAATGATATAACATTATCAAAAACTCATTTATCAAATATAATAAAATTTGCTAATTTAACTTATAAAAAAGTTCAAATAACACATCGACCAGATACAAGATATCATAAGCCAATAAATTATGATGAAGAATATAAATTATTTTATTCAAAAATTAAAAAATATAATTTAGATGATATTATATCAATTGATGAAACATCAATATCAGTAGGATTACATGTACGAAAAGGAAGAGAAGAAATAGGAAAACGATTAGATAAAATAACTAAAGATAGTAAAGTATTTGTAAAATATACTTTAATTATGGCAATAACAACTAAAGGAGTGTTAGATTGGATATTATATAAAAATGGTGGTTCAGATCATGAAAGATTAATTGAATTTATAAAACAATTTATAACTACCAAAAAGAATAAATTAATATTAATGGACAATGCAAGTTGTCACAGAAATCAAAAAGTTAAAAATTATATAAAAGAAATAGGAAATGATTACGTGTATGTTTTACCGTATCATCATTTCCAAAATCCCATAGAAAAATTTTTTAATCAACTAAAATATTATATGCGAAAAGATGAACCAATGAGTTATGATTTAATTAAAGAATCAATTAAAAGTTCAATAAAAAATATCAAAGTAATAAATTATTTTAATTATTTTAAATCATCGTTAACTAAAACAAAGAAAGATATTGAAGAAATTAAAATAAGATACCGAAAAGAACCTAAAATTTATATAAAATAATTTATTAGTTTATAAAAATCGTGCCATTTAAAATAGTCCTCGCTGTAAAATATATAATATCTTCAAATAATACTAGCATTTTTCATATTTCATGTGACCACTGTAAATATATTTTTTTTTGAATGATAATATCTGCAATTTTTGGTAAATAACCAAGAATAATTAATTTTTTCCAGAATTTATCTTGATTAGCCCATTCAATATTTTGATCTAATAATGTTGGTAAAATATAATCTAAAACACTAATATCAATTTCATTATTATCACTTTTATTAAATAATATTAAAAAATGATCCCATACTATTTTATCCCATTGTTTATATATTATTTGATATTTTGTTATCAATTTTACTATACTATAATAGGATTTATTTATTATATTATTATTATTATATGAATTTAAATTATATAATGTAGTAAACCACTCCTGATTATCTATATCTGTATATTTTATATTAATATTATTTAAAATTGTTTTAATAATTGTTTTATGATATTCATTTAAATTAGTATCATAATATATATTTAATAGACTTAAACACATATTAATATCCCAATATTTTACTATTATAGTATCACTTTGTAATATTTCTAAAAATTTAAATACAGTTATAGAATAGTCTATATTTAGTGAATATAAATCTATTAACACGTTCCACGTAGATCTATTAAATAATTTATAAAAATCATTATATATTATTATTTGTACAAATTGATTATTATATTGTAGTTGTTTATTAGAAACTAAAAACATTATTAAAGTAGTTACAAATAATGTATCTTTTGATTGACATAATAATAAAATAATATCTATATTAAGTAATAATTCTTGTATTGAATCATATTTTTTATATGCTTTTATATCTTTTTTTATATTATTAATAATATATTTTAACATATTATCTATAATATTATCATTAATAATATTTCTATTATTTACAATAATATTATATAATAATTGATTCTTATAACGATATAGTACAGAGTTAAAAAATATTTCTATTAATATATTTTTTTCAGTTGCATTAATTTTAGTAATATAATTATATAATATATTATTATTATTATGTAAATATTTATAAATAATATATGCATTTAAATTACTAAAAGTAATTATTGATTTATCTAAATATGTATCTAATATAGTACCTATTTGCATAGTATTATATTCTTTTAAAATATTTAATTCATTATTATTTAATGTATTACTTGTAAAACTTGCATGACTATCTTCATGTAATGTTAATATGTACATTGTTGTAATAAAATTTAATTCTAATGTTACTTGTGTATCATAATTTCCAGTTATTTGTAATTCATATTTATCATTAATTTTAGTAATTAATGTTGTTATAAATGTATCTGGCTTATCTATGTTATCATCTACAATTGTTAAATATTTTAATGCAATAATTAAATTATTTAATGTAGGATTAATTTCTACATTAAATTCTGATTTAATAAAATTATAATTACCATAATTAGCAGTAAAATTATATATATTATTTATACAATTAATTGGTAATTCAGTAATAAATTTCATCCACATATTTATAAATGTTATTTGTTTTTCTACAATTATATTTGTAAAAAAATATATAATAGATACATATAACTGAGGTTTAATAATTTCTTTTATTTTGATTTTATTATATGTATTCGTTGAAGTATCCCAAAATAGTACTTTTAAAAATTGAAAAATTGTATTTTCCATACAATTTCCATATGCTTGATCTTTATATGTTATTACTCTCTCCGTGTATAATACTAATTTATTATTTATATAATATAATTTTAATAAATTTTTATTTGTTTGATTAAATTGTTTTCTGTAATTATTATCTATAATATAATTCATAATATATTCTTTATTTAAATACCCCCATGTATCATTAATTAACTCATTATTATTTCTATAAGCAATAATACCCATTAAAAATAATTTATTATAGTTAGGTATATAAATAGTAATTTCATTTAAAATAATTTTAATATATTTTAATTGTAAATATAATTTTCTATAAATTGTATCTATATTTATTTCTGTTATATTTTTCATTTGTTTTTCATTATGTATAATTTTATTATATATTTGTGGATTATTCATATTATCATCATCACATACTTTATTAGCCATAAATTCAGGATTAATATTTTTAACATTTAGATTTGTTTTATAATAATTAATTAAATAAAAAATATTAACTAGAGAGAAATCTTTAAAAAGGTATTTAATCTCATCTATTCTTATATCTTCTCTATCTCTATCTAATAGTATTTCAATAATATTAAAATAATTTTCGCATAATAAACTAATATTAAAAATATTAAATTTGTAACTTAATTTAATAAAATTATTATCATTATCTATTTGCATAAAATTATTAATTATTTTTGGAAGTATTACAAGTTCTTCTTGTATTTTATCAATTTCATTATCATTATGTTTAATTTCTTTAGTAATATAAGTTATATTTGATTTTAACTCAATTAATTCTGGATTTGTACGATATATGTTTAAAAACGTTTCTAGGCTGTTTTTTAATATTTTTTCTTGGTTTTTTTTTTCAGTTTTATCTATATTTATATTATTCTTTAATTCTTTTATTTTATTATCAATAATAATTATATCAGATTGTATATTTAATTTTTTTTTAATTTCATCAATTTTATTATTATTCATAGTCATATCAGCAAGTAAATTATTTTTTACTTGTAACAGTGATTCTAAATATTGTTTTTTTTCTTTAATAAATGTAGCATAATGATTCGCAAAAATATTAAATATAATATCATAATTACAAAATAAATGATAACCATACATTAAAATTTCAGTATCATAAATTGTAAATTTTGTATATAATATTTCTTCTGTATTAATATTTATATCTTTATATGGTGGTGGTTTACTTTTATAATTATGAAGCATAAAATTTTTATCTACATAATAAGTTAATGTTGTATCATTATAATAATAAATATAACTAGATTTATCAAAATTTAAAATATTTTTTTTTGTTATATCAAAATTATTAAATGGTAAACATTTCTTTATAAATTTCTTACGATTTTTAAATTTACAAAAATTAGTTTTTATACATTTATTACATGATTTATTATCTATATGAGATATTTCATTTACATTTTGTAACATATATGATAGTATAGATTTTTAAAAATAGATTTTTATTATACACTATATTAATATTTATTTATATTAAGAAGTGACATTATTAATAATTAATGATCAATACCGAATTTGTAGGAGGCTAAGAAGCATCAAACATTTTTAGGAATACATCAAAGAACTTTATATGAATGGAACAATAAAAAGGACAAATAGAACAATAAAAAAAGGACAAATAGAACAATAAAAAAAGGACAAATAGAACAATAAAAAAGGATAAATAGAACAATAAAAAAGGACAAATAGAACAATAAAAATATTAAATAATAAAGAATAAATAAGTCAAGAAGAATAATTAGTAAAAAATGTAACGATAATAATAAATGCATATGCTAAAATAAATAATGTACGAATTATGTTTGTTCATAATTTATAAATTTCATGCTCAATTATTAAATAGTTAATATTTTGCATTACCAGTATTTACAAACCATCTAATTTTAAAAATATATATGTTAAAAAGAATAATTATGATAAAAAATAAATGGCAAATTACAATATTTTTAAGTGCTTCATATTATTGGACTTATTTATGTAATAAAATACATAATGAATAGACTCACTATAGTATACCATTTGATACTGAATTATTACCAAAATTATAAAAATTTAAAAAAAATATGCTTTTTATACAAGTGATAAATGTTTATTTTTTACACATTTTATATTTTTCATTACTATTAATCATATCTTCAAAATAATTTATACAATCATTCTCAACAAGTATACACCACTCAATATCTGTTAATTTATTTTGTAATATTTTAGTTTTAAATTTATTTATTAAATAATCATAAATATCTTTATTATAATCCATTAACATTAAACCATCCAGTTTATTATCATACATAAATTCATCCATATATATAGTTTTATAATTATGATTTATATCAGTTGGTAAATATAATTTAATAAATTTTATCCATATATATATTGACCATTGACTAATTATATTATTATTATATGGTATGCAATTAAATAATATATAATTATCAACAATTAATTTACAATTATTATTATTAAAGTCAATTATAATATTATCATATATTTCTATACCATTTTTTATAATTTTATTATAAATTTCATTATTTGAATATTTATAAAGTATTAATTTAAAATTATTTAAAAATATTAACCATATATTTACAGATTGCATATTTACAGACCATATATTAAATATTTTATTGTTATTTATATAACTATATAATATAAATTCATCCGAATCAGTGTTGCTAAAATTTGTAAATAATAATTTCCAATCATCTATAGTAAAAGTATAAAAATTAAAATTTAAATTTAATATAAGTATATTTGATATTAAATTAAATGAATTTATAATTTCATAATTAGAAAGATTATCTATGATTGTATTAAATAAATTATTACTATTAATAAGTTTCCACATATCTAAATCCCATTCATTATATATTTTACTTTCTATAATATTATCTATAAATTTATTAAATAAATTTTTTTCTATAATTTGTCGCCATATATTAATATTCCATGATTTACATACACCATTATTAATAATTATGTCAGTTATTGTACTATCTGTATTAAATATAAATATTATTAACCATATAGCATTTGATAATTCATTTGGTTTATTATTTTGTAAAATATCTATTATTAATGTTTTATGTTTAAATATTAATAAATTATATATGTATGACGACCATTTAGTATATATTTTATGTTCAATAATAAGATTTTTATATATATTAATATCATAAAAGTTAATTATGGATTGCCAAAAGTTACTATATAATTGCCAATCAATATCTTTTGTTAACATTACTGGTATAATAGGTTGTAATAAACTTAAATACTTCATATTAGTATTTAATACAGCTACAAAGTGATTCCATGTATCATTATTTTCCCATTGTTTATATACATTTGATGTTATTAATATATTTATTATTACATCTAATATTTTACTAGATTTTAGTATATCCAAAAATAAATTATCCCAGTCCTTTTCTGTATATTCTATTTCTAGTGTATTTAATATATTATATAGAATTTCTTTATATTCTTCTTTTATTATATTATTAATATATAATTGTTTTAAGCACAACCATTCATATAAACCCCAATTTTGTATTATAAAAGTATTTAGTAATTTTGATAAGAAATAATATTGTGTTTCAGTTGGTATATTTAGTATTTTTATCCACATATCAATACTAAATGTTAAATACAAATTATTAAATATAATATTACTTATAAATAATCTATTTATTTTAATTAATTCTTTATTTAATTCTTCATTTGATTCCTTATTTAAATCTTCTCTTGATTCCTCATTAAAGTCTTCACTTAATTCATCATTTAAATCTTCACTTAATTCATCATTAAAGTCTTTACTTGATTCATCATTAAAGTCTTCACTTGATTCATCATTAAAGTCTTCACTTGTTTGATCATTTAATTTTTTAGGGTTCAGTATAATTAAAATATTATAAATATTAGATTCACTTAATAATTTCATTATAATTGTATTATTTGCTAGTTCACCAATATTTATTAATTTTTTACCATCTGTATTTTCAGTAATTTTTATAATGATCATATCTAAAATGTAAGTTATATCTGATTTTTTTAAAACTTTTTGACAGTTTATAATAATATTATAAAAGAATGTATTAGTATAAATGTATTTAACTGTATCAATAAATTGTTGTATTATTAAACTTTTTTCAGTTTCATTTATTTTTAATATATAATTGTAATATATATCTTTATATTTTATAAAATATAAATATATTATATAAGCATTTAAATTACTAAATGTAATATCAGAATATTTTAAATAATTAAATAATGTATTTTGTTTATAATTTAATGAAAAATTACTTAGTATATTATTATTATTACTTATACTAAAAAAAGCATGTTCAATATCTACTAATTCAAATGTATATATTTGTAAATTAAAATTTAATTCTATAACTGTTGATTGCTTATTATATTTTATATTTATTTTTTCAAATATTTTACATGTATAATTTTCATTAATTTTAGTAATTATATTAGTTAAAAATTTATTATAATCATTCATTATATGATCAATATTTGTTATAGAATTATTATTTGTTATACGATTATTCATTATAATATCATCATTCATTAAATATTTTAGTGCTATAATTAAATTATTTATTGTAGGATTAATTTCTGCATTATAATCAGGTTTTATAAAGTCGTAATTATCATAATTAACTATAAAATTATATTTATTATTTATACAATCAAAAGGTAATTCAGTAATAAATATAAGCCAATTATTTATAAATGTTATATTTTTTTCATCATTAATATTATTAAAAAAATCTATTATATATGAATATAATTCTTGTCTAATAAGGTTTTTTATTATTGTTTTATCATATGATTTAATTTCTTTATTCCAAAATAAAACTTTTAAAAATTGGAAAATCATATTTTCCATACAATTTCCATATGGTTGAGTATTATATGTTATATGAGTACCTTCATACAATATTAATTCATTTTTTTTATAATAGTAATTAATATTATTTTGTTGGTCTTTATTATTAATAATATATGAAATATTATTTTTAATATAATCCATAATATATTTTTTATTTAATAATCCCCATGTATTATTAATTAAATCTATATTATTTCTATAAGAAATAATAGCCATTAAAAATAGTTTTTTATAATTTGGAATATATTGTTCGATATTATTTAATACTTCTTGAATATATATTAATTGTATATGTAAAATTCTATAGATATCATTTATATTAATATCTGTAATATTTTTCATTTGTTTTTCATTATGTATAATATTATTATATATAGCAGAATTATTCATATTAGCAGAATTATTCATATTAGCAGAATTATTTATAATATCATCATTACAAACTTTATTAGACATAAAATCTTGATTAATATTTTTTATACTTAAATTTTTTTTATAATAATTTACTAAATAATAAATATTAACTAGAGAAAAATCTTTAAAAATGCTTATAATATCTTCTATTATAATATGATCACTAAATAATAATTTAATAATATCAAAATAATTTTCACATAATAAACTAATATTGAAAATATTAAATTTATAACTTAATTTAATAAAATTTTGTTGATTATCCATTGAAATAATATCTTTAATTATTTGTTTAAATATATCTATTTCTTTATTTGTTTTATTAATTTCACTATTTATTCTATCAATTTCTTTACTTGTAATCATTATTTTTGTCTTAAATGATTCTAATTTAGTATTAATAATATTTTGTAATTTTGAATTATGTTGTTTTAATATATTTATTTGGTTAGTTTTAATTTGCTCATCTAAACTCATATCTTGTGATATACTTTTTATTTTTTTACCAGTATCAATAATTTTAGACTTGATATGTGTTAAATTTTTATTTATTTTTTTTATTTCAATATTAAAATCTTTTATTTTCTTATGTTTAATGTCTCTATCTATTATAAATTTATCTATTATTTTATCTAATTTATTATTTTTTTTTTTAATAAATATTTCATAATAATTTGTAAAAATATTAAATATATGAGTATAATTACAAAATAAATAATAACCAGGTATCTCAATTGTATCAATATTAAATTTACAAAATAGTATTTCTTTTGTAAAAATATTAATATTTTCTTTTTGTGGTATTTTACTTTTATAATTGTGTAACATAAAATGTTTATCTAAATAGTAAGTTAATGTTTTTGAATTATAATAATAAATGTAACTAGTTTTATCAAAATTTAAAATATTTTTTTTTGTTTCATTAAAATTATTAAATGGTAAACATTTTTTTAAAAATTGTTTACGATTTTTAAAAATACATACATTAGTTTTTATACAAGTATTACAATTTTTATTATTTATATGAGATATTTCATTAATATTTTGTACCATAATATTATAATATATATTATAAAATAATTTATATATTATAATATTGAGTTTTCATATAAAGTGTCCATTTATCTTGTATAGTTGGTGTTATTACAGATCTAAAATGAATTATTTCTTTAGTATTTAGTAATTCTGTCCATATTTCATTATTCCAATTATTATATATTGAATCTGTAATAATAATATCTTTAAAATAACTAATATATTTATTTTTAATTAATAAACGCCATGCAAATAAGCTAAAAAAATCATTAGTTTTTATTTTATATATAAATTTATTTAGTAAATAATTACAATTATTTTTATTATAATCATCTAATAATAATCTATCAACTATATCATCATCAATATAATTATCATTTTGTTTATCATATATAAATTGATTTTCACCAAATGGTAAAATTAATATACATAATTTAATTAATTTAATCCACACATCAGACTTCCATCCAGCTAATACATCATCATTATATATTATACAATTAAATATTATATAATTATTAAATATTAACTCCCATGTATTTTCATCTAATGTTTCAGTCTCTAAGTATTCTTGTAATTTATTACATATTTCTTTTCCATAGTTTTTAAATTTTGTATAATTAATAGTAAATTTATTCCTAGTAACCATTGATAAAATTTTTTTTTTATTTTCACCTACTATATCAATTACATGTTTAAAATGTTCTATAAAAATAATCCATATATCTATTGCCCATTTATCACATATATTATGTTTATTTATATTATTATAAAATAAACATATATAAAATAAACATAAATTATTTTCATTTATAATTTCTAGTTTATTTAATTCTGTAAATATTGTTTTCCAATTAGTAACACTAAAATTATCAAAATTTGTGGTAGATATTATTTCATACCATATCGCATCATTTAAATTATTACATAAATTATTTTTTATCATATAACTTACTATATTAGTATAATTATCATTATATGTCATTTCATTATTCCATAAACTTAGACTATCATAGTGTTTATTTTCAAATAGATATGATAATAAATAATAATTATTTGCTTTTAAACTTTTTATTATAATATCTAATTCTGTATTTGAATTGTCATATTTATAATTAATAATTAATTCTGTATTCCAATTTTTATATATTTTATAATCAATAATTTTATTTATAAATTTATCAAAAAATTTATTATTTATGATTCGAGTCCATATAGTCATAGACCAGTTTATACATACATTATTAGTACTAATTAAATCTAAATATTTTCCGTGTAAATCTTCGTTAAATATTGATAACCAAAAATCATTTGATAATTCATCACAAATATTATTTTTTAAAATTTCCTCTATTATAGGATTTGTAGATCTTATTAACTGTTTAAATATAAGATTAGACCATTTTAAATATATTTTATTACTAATAATAAGATTTGTATAATTGTTTATTAATTTTTCTCTAATTAATATTATCAAAATCTGATTATACTCCCTCCATTTTATATTTTTTGTTACTATTAATGGCATCATTATATCTAAAAATTGTGTAGTAATATTTCTATCTCTATTACTGTTATTTAGGCTACATATTACTTCTATATATCTATTAATCATATAAAACATATTTTCCCATGTTTCATCATTATTAAACTGACTTAATATATTTAATTCAATTAGTTTTGTTATTATAACAATACATATTGGTTTATTAAAATATGATAATGAATATAAAAATATATTATTCCATTGATATTCTGTCCAGCTTTCTATAGGCTTATTAATTGCACCGATTAATATATTAATTTTCTCCTTTTGTTCTAAAGATAATGGAGAGTTTGTATATATATTAAGCAGACTAATATATTCTATTTCACTCCATTTATTTACTATATCAAGCTCTTGTATTAATACTGATACAAAATAAAATAAATAATTAATCTTATTCCTCTCAAAATATAAATTTATTATTTTACTCCACATATTATTACTAAATAATTTATATAAATTATTATTTATAATTGTATCTATAAATGTTGTATATATCTTCTTACTATAAGATTGTGTTGATAAAATATTGTAAATATTAGAAATATTAGATTCGCTTAATAATATTAATATATCTGGTCGTGATGATAATTCTATTTCATAATTATCACGTATACCAACAAATTGTCTTATTCCAAATAATATAATATCTAAAATATCTTTTAAAATATCTTTATCAAAAATTTGTTTACAATTAATAATAATATCATAAAATACTTTATAATTGCCATCATCATTATCCATTGATATACACTTTTTAAAAAATGTACGTATTAAATTATTTTTTTCAGTTGTTTGTATGTTATTTATATAATTATAATATATATCATCATGTTTTATAAAATATAAATATAAAATATATGCATTTAAATTACTAAAAGTATAATCTGAATCTGCTAAATATGTCAATAAATTTTCATTTGTATACTTTCCTCGGTAATGTTCTAATATATTACGGTCAGTTAATTTGTTTAGGTCAGATTCTTCAAAATTAGCATGTCCATTTTTAACTAAAATTAGTGTATATGTTATTACATTTAAATTTAATTCTAATACTGTTTTAGATTTATTAGTGTTAATTATTTTAATTTTAAAATCTTTATTAATTGAAGTAATTAAATTAGATAAAAAAATTTCATTATCTATATTATGTATTTTATTATTAATTAAATATTTTAATGCTATAATTAAATTATCTAAAGTAGGATTTATTTCAACCTTAGCATATGGTTTTAAAAAATTATACTCACCATAATTAATAGTAATATTATATATATTATTTTTATTACAATTAATTGGTAATTCAGTAATAAATTTAACCCACTCATTTATAAATGTTATTTGTTTTTCATTATTAATATTTTTAAAAAATTTACATATTTCAGAATTTAATTCATGTCTAATAATTTTTTTTATTTTATCATAATTATATACTTTAGTATCTCTATTCCAAAATAATATTTTTAAAAATTGTAAAATAATACTTTCCATACAATTTCCATAATATTGATTTTTATATGTTACTCTATCATATTCATAAAGTATTAATTGATCTTTTACATAAAATTGATATATTAATAATCTTATATTCGGAATAAATACACCATGAATTTTACTTTTAATATAATTAATAATATATTGTTTATTTAAATACCCCCATGTATTATTAATTAAATTATTACTATTTCGGTATGATATAATAGCCATTAAAAATAAGTTTTTATAATTTGGAATATATTGTTCTATTTTATCTAAAATTTGTTTAATATATGTTAATTGTATATGTAGTTTTTTATAAATATCATCAATATTTATTTGTGTAATGTTATTCATTTGATGTTCGTAATTTATTATTGTATCATAAATTTCTGGTTGATTTAAATTATTTGTATTTTTAATAGGCATATTTTTAAATTCATATTTAATATTTTTTTGTTGTATATATGTTTTATAATAATTAACTAAAAAATAAATATTAACTAAATTAAAATCCTGAAAAATTTCAATAATATCTTCAATATTAATAATATCTTTATTTAATAATTTAATAATATCAAAATACTTTTCACACAATAAACTAATATTAAAAATATTAAATTTGTAACTTAATTTAATAAAAGTATTTTCATCATTAATTTGAAATATATTATTAATTGTTTTTTTTAATGTAGATAATTCCTTATTATTATTATTTATTTTTTCTATTAAATTTAATTTTTTTATATTAAGATCATCTAAAACTTCTAAATAGCCAGTATATTTTGGTGTATTTAGTAAAGCTGCTAATTCATCTTGTAAATCTTTTAATTCCTTTTGTAATTCTTTTTGTAATTCCTTTTGTAAAGGTATTAAATCAAAAGTATCAGTTGATAATTTTAGTTTTTGTTGTATTTTACCAATTTTACCTTCTAGATCTTTATATTCTTTTGATTTATATAATAATTTATTAATATCTTTATGTTGTTGTATTATATTTTTTAATTTTTTTTCATTTGATTTTATATTTTCTTGTATATTATTAAAAAATATTTTATAATAAGTTGTAAAAATATTAAATACATGTGTATAATTAGCAAATAAATAATAACAAGGAATTATACTAGAATCAATTTTAAATTTATATGATATTATTTCTTCTGTAAAAATATTAATATTTTCAAATAATGGTGCTGCTGATTTAAGATATGGTGCTAATCGTTTGATTAATTTTATACTAAAATCTTTTTTTAAATAATATGTAGGAATATTTTTTTTATAAAAATAAATATAACTAGTTTTATCAAAATTTAAAATGGCGGTGGAGATTTTTTAATTTAAAGAAATATTATCTTAATAATAGTTAATTTTTAAAAATTTTTAAATATTTTTTATTAACTAAATTACATTTATATAGATCAGTTAAATAATTAATAAAAA
>Ga0214923_10001620_pt1 | contig 31765 bp, 27 predicted proteins | sample LL1510_MetaG_FD_177993 | JGI IMG/M metagenome (GOLD analysis project Ga0214923, IMG submission 177993) | Freshwater microbial communities from Lake Lanier, Atlanta, Georgia, United States - LL-1510 | ecosystem: Environmental > Aquatic > Freshwater > Lake | place: USA: Georgia | collected...
GTGACTGGGGGCCTTGCGCTCCCAGCCACACACCCCTCAAAGCTCATAATGACGACAACTATCAATAGTTGATGATTTCCCATGGCCCAGTTTGACCGCATCTACCAATACAAGTCCATCTTCAGCCGCAAGGCCTTTGTGCCCAAGCTCGAGTTGCTGAACAAGTTGGAGATTTCTGAGGCCACTTTTAAGCGCGACCTCGACAAGATGCGCGATGTTTACAACTACGAGATCGTCTACGACCGGTTTGAAAACGCCTACCGGTTGAACAACACCGACGGCACCTATGAGTTGCCCGGGCTCATGTTCACCCACAAAGAGTTGCTGGCTTTGCTGACCATCCACAACATGATCACCGAGCTCGAGCCTGGCCTGCTTGGCCCCAAGCTGCAACCCCTGCAAGATCGTTTGGCCGATTTGCTCGCCTCTGAAGGCGTTGATGCATCTGCACTGACCCAGCGTGTGCGCGCGGTGCATGCGGGCAAGCGCCGCTTGGAGTTGAAGAGCTTTCAGGTGCTGGCCGAGGCAACGCTGGAGCGCAAGCAATTGCACGTGAGCCATTACAACCGAGGCCGCAATGAGACCACGGTGCGAGACATCTCACCCCAGCAACTGGTTCACTACCGCGACAACTGGTACGTCGATGCCTGGTGCCACAAGCGGGAGCGGTTGCAGAGTTTTTCTGTGGATGCCATCACCCAGTGTGAAAAGCTGGACAAGCCTGCCAAGGAGATCAACCCAAAAGCCATCCAAGAGCAAATGCAGTCGGGCTACGGCATCTTTGGTGGAGAGGCCAGGTACTGGGCCAAGCTCAAATTCACCCCAGAGCGCGCCCGCTGGGTACAGGCCGAGGAATGGCACCCCGATCAAAAAAGCACGCTTCACCCCGATGGCTCCTACACGCTGGAAGTGCCCTACTCCGATGCCCGCGAATTGCTAGGCGACGTGCTGCGCTTTGGCGCTGATGTGGAGGTTCTGGCACCCAAGTCGTTGCGGGCCAGTGCCACGGAGTCATTGCGCTTGGCGCTGGGGCGGTACGGCAGCTCATAAACCCAGCGGCATGGCCCTCAAACTTCTGGACATTGTTAATAAGCACGGCATCTACGTGCTCTTTTAAAGCAACACAAGTTGTACCCTCACCATCGGTCGATCAATTAATTACCACTGTTTGGTAAGAGTTAGGTGATACTGTATCAATTGCAGCATGTATGACGGCGATGCTTTTTTGAATACGAGGCCAGCTGGTGGTGCTCAACACAACGATGGCAAGTTTTCTGTTTGACAAGTTCTGTTGATAAGCAAGATTTGTATCCGTTGTGACAAAGACCTCAAAACCGCTGCTTTCTGCCGCCGCAAGTAACTCTCCATTTTTCAATCTAGACCACCCCAGCTCATAGGCGGTGGAAACGTCATGCGATACGAAGTGGTTTCTTAATGGAACAGGTGTTCCCTGATCAAACAAGACTTTCAAGGCTAGTGAACGGCCATTGCACTTTTTGCGGCATGTTCTAGAACGCTGCGTGCATGAACTAAGTCAACACCAGGAAATAGCTCAATAAACTCATTAATGGTGACGCCATCTTCAAGATTTTCAAATAAGGCAACCACTGGAACACGGGTTCCACGAAACACCCAGGCACCGCTGACCAACTCAGGGCTGAGTTCCACAGAAGGGCAAGAATTCCAATCAATCATGCTTGGATGTTAATCCTCCAATGACTTAAAGGCAATCCTAACTCCCAAAAGCTTTTGGCTTACTTCTGGGCGTCATCTTCATGACTTTGCCGCAGTGCCTTGAGCCAATCGGGCTTATCCGGGCAATTGGTGTCTATCCACTTTTGCGCTTTGTCGTCGCCCAAAGACGCCGCTTTGGCCAACAGGTGCATGGCCTCTTCCCGGTTGCGGGGTACGTCCTTGCCCGCATCGAGCAAAAACCCGAGTTCACGCAAACCCAAGGTGTTGTCTTGGGCGGCCGATTGGCGCAACCAGTACATGGCGCGTTCTGTGTTTTCTTCCACGCCGTGGCCGTAGACAAACATCATGCCCAGATAAGCCTGTGCCAGGCCGTGCCCCTCGGTGGCGGCCATGCGCAACCACCGCGCCCCTGCAGGAATGTCCTTCGCCACCCCTTCGCCCCACAGATAAGCCATGCCCACCTTGTAGATCGCTTGTGTCATGCCTTGCTTGGCGGCTTCCAGGAAGCACGCAAATGCCTTTTCAGGGCTTTGTTCAGTGCCGTGGCCGTTCTCATGGGTGAGGCCCAGCAAATAGGTGCCCCACATGTCCCCTTGCAAGCTGGCCAGGTGATACAGGTTGTGGGATTTTTCATGGTCTGTCTCCACGATCTCGCCATGCATGTATGCGGTGCCCAACGCGGTTTGGCAATCGGCGTTGCCTTTGTCAGCGCCCTTTTGCATCCAGTACAAGGCCTGGGCATTGTCTTGCGCCACACCCCTGCCGGTTCGCAATACATCGGCCAGTTTGCTCATGGCGGGGGCATGGCCCTGCTGGGCCGATTGCTGCATCCAGCCCACACCTTGCGCTTGTTGCTTGGGTGTTTGGCCGTTCCACACCAGGTGATGGCCCAGCATCAACTGGGCATAGGCGTCACCCAAAATCGCACCGCGGTTCAGGTACCGCCGGCCCATTGCGATGTCGCTATCCATCAGCCTGTGACGGCCATAGGCTGCGCAGGCGGTTTCATTGCCAAGCCGGGCCCCCATCAGAAACCACTGCAAAGCCGTCTCTTCATCTTTGTCGCAGCCATCCCATCCGTTTTTGAACACCTGCCCCAAGAACACACAGGCCATGCTCTCGCCGCGCTCTGCAGCCACGCGCAGCAGGGGCATGTGGCGCAGCTTTTCTTCCGGGGTTTGGGCATGCTTGTGCAAGTGGTAGGCCCAACAGTAGTGGGCAAACGCATCGGTGGACTGCGCACCCAACTGCAAATGCCACTCGTAACGGGCTTTGTCAAAGTCTGCCCAAAAGCAGTGGGCCGACTGGTCGCCCAACTCAGACGCACGCTGCCACCAGGCAATGGCGGCTTCTCGGTCTGTCTGCGCCATAAAGCGCCCTAAGTTGATCATGCACGCGGTTGAACCCGCGCTAGCGCCTTGGCGATACCAATCAATGCCTCGATCAGAGTCGACCTCAAGACCGTAGCCCAAGCGGTACCAGCGCCCCAGGTGGAACATGGCGTTGCCGTCGCCCTGCCCGGCCAACTCCGTGAGCGCGGCCACGGCTTGACCAAACAAGCGTGGCACATCGGTTTGATCTTGATAGCGCTCTGCACATTCAAAGGCTTGCTCTTGCTGCGCGAACCGATTGCGCACGTGGCGGATGTAATCCAAATAATCCAGCGGGTTTTGGCTCTCGCTGATGCAGGACCAAACCAGTTGGTCGATGTCTTGGTGTGTCTTCAATTCCAGCATGTCTGACTCCTTGTGTGGCAGGGTCAGCTTAGGTTTTGCCAGGCTCAAATGGTGAGCCTGGGCCTCAAAATTTCTCCACACAGGCCCGCCCTGTGCAGTACGCCCCCCTGTCCGGACAGGGGGTCAATTGGTTCACTCAGGAAGGTGCAATGCCGCCTTGGCGGCATTTTCGAATCACGAAAGCGGGCTAGCGTGATTCTTCAGGCCGCTTGGCTGATGGGCGCCGATATGGGGGGATCGATGTGGGCGAAATGCGGCATGACCTCTTGGGCGATCAATTCCAGGGTTTGGATAGCGTCCTCGGTTCGGTTGCCCCCAAAATTGATTTGCATGGAGGGTTCGACCCGGCCGAACTGGTCCAAATTGGCTTGCACCATCTCCACCATATCTTGCGGCGTGCCCACGTAAGCGGCTTTGTTGTCGATGATTTTTTGCGGCGTCATGGCCAAAATACTGGCCACCATTTTGTCGTAGCCCGGATACTGGTCAGAGGTTTTTCCCTCCCAAGATTGCACGGCTTCGGCAAAGGTTTCGAGGTAACGCGTCATGATGCGCTCAAATCCCTCGCGGGCCTGATCGCGCGTGCGTGAAATGCAGCAAAACTGTGACATTTGCACCTGTTCGGTGCCCGGTGTGTGCCCCGCGTCGGCCCACATTTGTCGGTACATCTTGACGTATTGCTCCAAGGTCCCGGGCTTACCCGCGTATGGAACGATCATGACGTTGAAGCCATGACGTGCCGCATAGGCAAAAGACTCTTCAGATGAAATGGCCGCAATCCAAATCGGTGGGTGCGGTCGCTGGAAAGGGCGGGGCATGAGGTGCACATCGTCGAGGTGCCAAAACTGTCCACGCGCTTGAACGCGGTCCTGGGTCCATAGTTGCTGGATCATGCCGATGGCTTCTTCAAACCGAGCGCGGCTTTCGGCCATGGGGACGCCAAACACCTCGAACTCTTTGGGTAAAAAAGCGCGGCCAAAACCGGCGTCTAAACGGCCGCGGCTCATGTTGTCGAGCATGCTCAAGTCGCCGGCCAAGTGGGCCGGGTGGTGAAAGGCTGGAATCACCGCGCCCGTCATCACGCGAATGCGTTGGGTGCGCACGGCCAAGGCCGACAAAAAAACACTGGGATTGGGCGAATGCCCGCCGTAGTCATAAAACGAGTGCTCAACGGTTTTGACGCTGTGAAAGCCCAACCGGTCTGCGCATTCGGCCAAGGTGAGGCATTGTTGGTAGTAGTCTGCCGTGGTGCTATCGCTGGGTCGAAACGAAGGAAAAAAATTGATTCCAAATTTCATACGAGATCCTTCTCGGAGGTTGACGCTTGTTGGAAAACGCAGGCGCCGTACGGGGCTGCGAATGGACTGCAGCAGGCAATTCATATTAACCACAAGCACGCCAAACAGATGGGGCAGTGCGTTCTGGTTTACCCGGGTTCTCATTGCAAGATGGCCCGATAAACTGAATTGAGTGCACCGCAATTTCAATTTGTGATCAGGAGTCCGTATGCGCATTTCACGAAGACAGTGGGTGACCCACAGTGCAGTGGCCACCAGCATGGTGGCATTTCCATCGCTCGTGTTGCCACAGCAGAAGTTCGAAGTCAAAGTGGCCAACTTTGTGGGACCGCAGCACTTTCAGTCTCAGTGGCTGGTCAAATGGGGTGAGACTTTGGAAAAGAAGTCCAACGGTCGCCTGAGCTTCAAGCATTTTCCTGGCGCCCAAATGGGGCCCACGCCCAAGCATTTCGACTTTGCCCGTGACGGCACCGCAGAGATGTCCTTTTTCCTGCACGGCTCAACACCCGGTCGTTTTCAGCTTACCGAAATTGTCAACATGCCCTATTTGGCGGGCAGCGCCGAGATCGGTATCAAGGTGCTCAACGACCCTGAGTTGCGTGCCAAGTACCTGGATGCGGAGCACCGCGGCACCAAGGTTTTGTTTTTGTTCACCCACCAACCCGGCAGTGTGCACACCACCAAAAAAGCCATTCGCACGCTGGATGATTTCAAGGGCCAACGCCTGCGGTTTTCCACGCCGGCGATTCGCGAGTTCATCGCCGCCTTAGGGGCCACGCCCGTGGGTGTGCCGCCCACTGAAGTGGCCGAGCAATTGCAAAAAGGCACCCTGGACGGGGCCTTCACTGACTATGGCGGTGCCGGTATTGCCTGGAAGCTGGGGGGTATTTGCAAGTTCACCACCGAGATGTATTGCTTTGTGTCGAGCTTTGCCGTAGTTGCCAACGAGGGCTGGTTTGCCAAATTGCCGCCCGACTTGCAGGCCATGATCACCGAATCGGTCACTGGCATCGAACGCGAAATTGGCCAAGGCTGGGACGCACTGGATGTGCCCGGCAAAAAAGCCATGATGGATGGCGGCGGCGAGGGCATTCGTTTGGCCAAGTCCGAAGACGACAAACTGCGCAAGATTGGCGCAGAGATCACCGAGTCCAATTTGAAAGGCATGGAAGCCAAGGGCTTGCCAGCCCGCGCCGTCTATAACCTGATGAAGGGCTTGGCGGACAAGCATGCCAAAACCTCGAAGAACTTTTGGGCCTGATACGGTTTGAAGGACAGCTCAACACCTACCCCGTCTTGGTGACACCCATGAAGGCGCGCGGATGGTTCGAAAAATGCATACGGGTGCTGGACGGCTTGGCGGTGCTCATGGTGTTGGCGATGATCCTGCTCACCATCACCGATGTGAGCATGCGCAAATTCGTTAACCAGCCGATGACGGGTGTGACCGAAATGGTCGAGCTGGCTTTGGGTGTGGCCTTCTTTTTTGCCTTGCCTGGCGTTTTTTGGCGTTTTGCACACATCACCATGGACATCATTGACGACCATTGGCCGCAATGGCGAACCGGCTTGCAACGCGTGGCAACGGCTTTCAATGTTGGGGTGTTGGCCGTCCTGGTTTGGCACATGTGGCAGCCCATGCTGGATGTGGTTGCTTTTGGCGACACCAGTGCCGACTTGCAAATTCCCAAGATCTGGTTCATGGCCCCTGCTTGGATCGGGATGCTTTTGTCATTGGGGGTGGTGACTGCTCAACTGTGGTTAGGCCCGGCACCCGCGGCAAGCCAGGACGAGCATGGACACTGAACTCATTGGCCTGCTGGCTGTGGCTGGTTTACTGGTGTTGATGTTTTTGCGCGTGCCGATTGCGGTAGCCTTGCTCATCACTGGGGCCTTGGGTTATGCCGCCGCGCAGGGCTGGGGCGTGGCCTTGCGCACGCTGGCATCGGTGCCGTATGAACTCACCGGTGCCAATCCGGGGGTGGCCTATTCCTTCACCGTGGTGCCTTTATTCATTTTCATGGGGGCGGTGGCTTCGCGTGCCAATATGTCTGGCGAATTGTTCGACGCGGCCAATGCGGTCTTCAGTGGTGTGCGCGGGGCCTTGGCCGCAGCGACCATCGGTTCGTGTGCGGCCTTCTCGGCCATTTGTGGCTCATCCATTGCCACCGCGGCCACTTTCTCCAAGGTGGCCATCCCGCAAATGCGCCGCTATGGCTATGACTTGGAGCTGGCCACAGGGGCCGTGGCCTCTGCCGGGACATTGGGCATTCTCATACCCCCTTCGCTGATATTGGTGATTTATTCTCTGGTGGCGGAAGAGCCGATTGCCAAGCTATTTGCCGCCGCCATGATTCCGGGCATTTTGTTGGCCCTCGCTTATGTGGTGGTGATTGCCATTTTGGCCAAATTGCATCCCGAGAAAATGCCCCTGACGCCGAGCTTGCCTTGGCCTGCACGCCTGAAAGCCTTGGTGGGTGTGTGGAAGCTGGCCTTGCTTTTTTTGTTGGCGGTGGTCGGCATTTACCTGGGGTGGTTCAGCCCCACCGAGGCCGCTTCGGTGGCTTCCTTTGCCGCCATGGTGATCGGTGTGGCCACGCGCAGCTTGGGTTGGCGCGGCATCTGGGAGGCAGGGGTCGAGACGGTGCAAACCTCGGCCATGCTCTTTTTCATCGTCATCGGTGCTTTTGTGTTCTCGCGCTTGATTGTGCTGACCCAGTTCCCAGTGTCCTTGGTGAACCTGGTCGAGCGTTGGCAATTCTCCCCTTGGATGGTCATTTTGGCCATCGTGGCCTTGTATTTGTTACTCGGCACGTTTTTGGAAGAGGTCAGCACCTTGCTGATTACCGTCCCTGTGTTGTTGCCCCTGATCAAAAGCATTGGCTTTGACCCCATTTGGTTTGGCGTGTTTGTGACCGTGATGTCCACCGTGGGCCTGATTTCGCCGCCGGTGGGCTTGACGGTGTTTGTGGTGCAAAGCCAAAACCCAGAGGTCTCGCTGCAAACGATTTTCAAAGGCGTGATGCCGTTTCTTTATGCCGACATCTTGCTTTTGTTGGCCTTGGTCGTATACCCCCCCATCGCCACTTGGTTGCCCGCGGTGCTTTGAGCGGTCTGAGTTGGGCTTGTCGCTCAAAGCCCGTGGCGTTCGTTGCAGAGCATTTTGGACATGGGGTTCATTCGTTTGATGTGCCCATAACCTCTGCCAGTGAGCTCATCCGTTGAGCTCTGGACACCCTAGCATTCAACGCGACAGCGATGCGACTGACGTGAGTACCCCAAAGAATACCGCTGTTGGAAGGCAAGTCCGCCGACCTGCTGTCAAACCCGTTGATCAAAGAGGCCTATCTGGGCATTTAAGCGCGCATGGCCGTCAACCCTAATCTGCCTGATGCCCATCGGTTCCAGGGCCACGCCCTAAGAAACCAAGCCGCAGAAGACCCGTTGCTCACGCACACCCAGCCTGGCAGCCCCATGGGCGAGGCGATGCGGCTGCATTGGCAACCGGTTTGCCTGTCATCCCAATTGAAAGACCTGCCCCTGGCGCTGCGCATTTTTGGCGAGGACTTGGTGGCCTTTCGCGACCGCAAAGGCCAGGTGGGCTTGCTGCACAAACATTGCAGCCACCGCGGAGCCTCTTTGGAGTTTGGGCGCATCACCGATGAAGGCATTCGGTGTTGTTACCACGGATGGCACTTCAGCCACGACGGCCGTTTGCTGGATGCCCCGGCCGAACCCCCCCATTCGCCCTTGTTGCGACAGGTCAAGCACGGGGCCTACCCGGTCATGGAGTTCAGGGGTTTGGTTTTTGCCTACCTGGGGCCGCCGGCGCAAATGCCTGCATTTCCCAACTTTGACAGCATGCAGTTTGATGGTGTGGATTTGGTGCCTTACGCACTTTCGCACGAATGCAACTGGTTGCAGGTTCATGAAAATCTGATGGACCCCTTGCATGCCGTCTTTTTGCACAGCCGCATGGGAGAGATTCAACTCACCGAGGCCTGGGGCGAAATGCCGGCGGTGGAGTGGTTTGAGCAAGGCGACCGGGTTTGTTATTTGACCTCGCGGCAAATCGATGACCATGTGTGGGTGCGGTTCAATGAAGTGGCCTTTCCCAATTTTGGCCAAGTGGCCGGGTTTTGGGAGGACGGCAAAGCGGTCAAATATTTTGAGCGCATTGGCGCAACCCGCTGGACGGTGCCGATCGACAACACCCACTGCTGGATTTTTGGTTGGCGCCATTTCAGCCCCAGCCTGGAAGCCAAGGGCCTGGGCAACGCCAGCCAAGTCGGCTTGAACCGTCTGGATATTTATGGGCAAACCGGCGACCGTTGCTACGATGAAATGCAGCGCAACACTGGCGACTGGGAGGCAGAAGTCTCACAAGGCCCCATTGCCATCCATGCCAAGGAAAACAAAGGCAGCAGCGATCGGGGAGTGGTTATGCTGCGGCGACACTTGGCGCAAGGCTTAGACAAAGCGCATCAACCTCCGCGCAGCATCGATGGCCAAACGCCCACCTGGACCTGCAATGTGGTGCTGCATCGGCCCGACCCCATGCCGGCCCAAGGCACATTGACCTTGTCGAGTCAAGAGTTGTTGGCGATAGGTCGCTCGGTTCAAGCCATCATATTGGCGGCCGATGCGCTGCCGCCCGCGTTGCGGCAAGCTCACATCGTGGCAAACCTCAAAGCCCTGTCCAAACCATACTTTGCTTAATGCCGCTGCAATTGCAGCCATCAGTTCATGACGATTTGGGCCGCTTTGATCACGGGTGCCCAGGTGTTCAATTCCGTCTGAATGAACTCGACAAACCGCTCGGACCCCAATGGTGTGAGTGTCATGCCAAAGACCGGGTCGCTCAAGCGTTGACGCATATCTGGGTTTTGCAAAATGGCCAATATTTCTTTCTCCAGGCGCTGGGTGATGGCCGTGGGTGTTTGCGCCGGTGCGGATATGCCCACCCACGATACCGCTTGCACTTTGGGGGAAATTTCAGACAAGGCAGGGACATCGGGGTACAAGGCCAGTCGTTTTTCACTGGTGACCGCAAGGATGCGCAACTTGCCCGCAGCCACCAAGGAGGCCGCACTCGAAGTGAACACCATGTCCAAGCGCCCACCCAGCAAATCGGCCATGGCCGGTGCCGGACCTTTGTAGGGCACATGGGTCATGTCCAACTTCATTGCTTGTTTGAGCATCTCTGCCGCCAAAAACCCCGATGTGCCCACCCCGGCAGATGAGTAATTGATCGCCCCAGGCTTGGCCTTGACCATGGCCAAAAAGTCTTGCACGGTTTTCGCGGGATGGTCGCTTCTGACCACCATGAACTGCGGAAATACGCCGATCAGGGCAATGTGTTTAAAGTCTTTGACCGGGTCATAGCCCAGCTTGTTGTAGAGCAAAGCACCAGGCGCAATCGCGCTGTTGTAGCTCGCCAGCAATGTGTGTCCGTCGGGCTGCGCCCGGGCCGCTTGCTCTGTGCCCAAGGTCGAGCCTGCACCGGGCCTGTTGTCCAGCAAAATGGGTTGTTTCAAGTTTTCGCTGAGTTTGTCCAGCACCAAGCGCAAGGCATTTTCAGAGGCTGTGCCGGGGGTGAATGGCATGACCAGCTTGATGGGCTGGCTCGGATAGGTTTGGGCCCCCACGCCAAAGGCGGTGAGCAGGGCATATAAAAAGAAAAAGGCAAAAGCTGAAAAAACTTTCATTGGTGTCCTTTAAAACGGGATAAAACTCTGATTCGCAAAAGATTTCAGGCATTCAGCGCGTTCCGGAGTATGGTGTCGATCCAATGCGCCGCTAGCAAGGTGCGTTGGTCATCGTTGATGCGCCCCACCACTTGCATGGCCAAGGGCAAGCCATGGGGCCCATGGCCGCCAGTGACAGAAATGCAAGGGCCGTGCATCAAGGTCCAAACCTGATTCATGCGCGTATCGCCCGAGTAATCCTGTCCAAGGGGAGCCTCACCGGTTGCGGCGGGCACGAACAGCACATCACAGGCCCCCAAGACCTGGTCAAACGATGCCCGGCATTGGTGTGCCAATGCTTGTGCCGCCTGGTACTCGCGACCGGTCACCGACAAGCCCTCCAAGCTGCGCTGGCGCAGCGGCGGTCGCATTTTGTCGGCGTGGCGGCTCAATATGTCCATGAAGCCGCCGCTCATTTCAAAATGCACCACCGTGGTGTGCGCCTTGAGCATCTGCGAAAAAGCAGGTGGCAGCGCAATCTCAACGACCTTGGCCCCTGCTTTTTCCAAAGCACGGGCAGATTGGAGAAAGGCATTTTGGATATGCAGGTCGGCCAATTCCCATTCAAAGGTTTTGCACAAGCCAACCGTGGGTCGCTGATCCAAGGCGATCGCCTCATCGGGAATCAATAAATCTGGATAGCGCGCGATCTGCGCCGCAAAAAAAGCCACGTCGCGGACATTTCTGGCCACCAGTCCCACCGTGTCGCAGGAGTCGGCATTGGGCCAAACGCCGCGTTTGGGCACCAAGTTGTAGGTCGGCTTGTAACCTGTGACACCACAGTAACCACAAGGGCGAATGGTCGAGCCCATGGTTTGTGTCCCCGTGGCAAAGCTGACCATGTTGGCGGCAACGGCAGCGGCCGAGCCCGAGGAGGAACCGCCCGGTGTGTGGTTGAGTTGGCGCGGGTTGCGCGTGCCATTGGTGGGGAATGTGGCCAATTCGGTGGTGACGGTTTTGCCCAACATCACGCCGCCGGCTTTGCGCAAGGTGGCAATGCAGGCCGCGTCTTGCACGGGCTGGTACCCCTGAAATACTTGGGAGCCGCCTTGTGTGGGCATGTCATGCGTGTCAAACACATCTTTGATGCCCACCGTCAATCCATGCATGCCCCCTAGAATCGCCTGACCATCCAACCATTGGGCGTGCTTCAATGCGGCATCGCGGGCCAAGTATGCGAAGGCACGGACCTGCGGTTCTGATTGCTCAATTTGGTCCAAACAGGCTTGGACATAGGTTTTGGCCGATAAGCTTCGGTTTTGCAAGGCTTGGGCCACTGCGACGGCCGACTGCTCTACCCACGGAATATTCTTCATTCAATCCTTCTCGTCAATGGCTGACATGGTATGGGCTTCGACTTTACCGCCTTGACCGATTGAGAATATAAACTTCAACGACCCAAGCGCGCCTCTCCAGATGATGTACAAAGTTTTCCCCAAACCCTGCAACGCCCTGGCCAGGGTTTGCGCCAGGGCCATGCCTTGAGTGAAACACTGCCCCCCGATTGGCGCCAGCTTCACCTGGGCCGCTTGCTGGGCCACGCCATGCGCCGCTTCGACGCCCGGGTGCTCTACCTGATGGCGCACAACGCGGACGTGCCGCTGGCCTTGTCCAACCTGGCCGCGCGCAACCAGGTGAGCGCGGCCCACATCCACATCACACGCCATTTGGCCCTCGAGGGTTCACGCCTGAGCGAGTTGGCCGAATTGGCGGGTATGAGTAAGCAGGCCATGGGGGCCTTGGTCGATCAATGCGAGGCTTGGGGTCTGGTGCAGCGTTTGAGCGACAGCAATGATGCGCGCGCGAAACGCATTGCCTTCACGCCCGATGGACTGGCTTGGCTGGACGCCTTCAAACAAGCGGTGGCGCAGGCACAGGCCGAATTCAGCCAAGAGGTGGGCGCTGAGGTGGCCACGGTGGTGGCCCTGGGCCTGGAGGCCTACGCCCAGGGGTGGCGCTGACCTATCGGAAACACCAGTGGGGGCTTGGCCTGCCCCACCTAGAATGATTCCAAACAATGGCCCAAGGGCCAAATACAGGAGACCCCATGCGCATACTCATCGCCGAAGATGACCAGGTGCTGGCTGACGGTCTGTTGCGCACCTTGCGCGCCTCCGGCGCGGCGGTTGATCATGTGGCCAGCGGTAGTGAGGCCGATGCGGCCCTGATGACCACCGATGAGTTTGACCTGTTGATCCTGGACCTGGGCTTGCCCAGGTTGCATGGCTTGGAGGTGCTCAAGCGCATGCGCTCACGCGGCTCTTCCATGCCTGTGCTGATCTTGACCGCCGCTGACAGCGTGGAGGAACGCGTCAAAGGATTGGACTACGGTGCCGATGACTACATGGCCAAACCGTTTTCGCTGCAAGAACTTGAAGCGCGGGTGCGCGCCCTCACCCGCCGGGGCATGGGCGGCGCCACCTCCACCATCAAGCACGGTCCGCTGGTGTACGACCAATCCGGCCGGGTTGCCACCATTGACGGCAAGATGGTCGATCTTTCAGCGCGCGAGCTCGGTTTGCTGGAAGTGCTGCTGCAACGATCGGGCCGTCTGGTCAGCAAAGACCAGTTGGTTGAGCACCTGTGCGAATGGGGTGAGGAGGTGAGCAATAACGCCATCGAGGTCTACATTCACCGTCTGCGCAAAAAAATTGAAAAGGGCCCGATCCGCATTGCCACCGTGCGCGGCTTGGGCTATTGCCTGGAAAAAATACCGGCCTGAGCGCCCACAATCCATGCCATGAAGATTTTCCAGCGTGAACAGCGCTCGCTGTTTGGCGAGATTTTGGATTGGATGCTCACCCCATTGCTGCTGCTGTGGCCGGTCAGTTTGGCGCTGACTTGGTTGGTGGCGCAAGGCATCGCCAGCCAACCCTTTGACCGAGGCCTGGAGTACAACGCCCAGGCGCTGGCGCAGATGGTGCGCACTTCGCCGCGCAGCGAATTCAGCCTGCCGGGTGCCGCTGGCGACATCTTGCGCGCAGATGAAGTGGACGAGGTCTTTTACCAGGTGCTCGGGCCCCGTGGCGAACTGCTCAGTGGCGACCGTGACTTCCCCCCGCCCAGCCTTCCGCCCAGCGCAGGAGAAACTACCCAGGCCACACAATTTCGCGACGATGCCATCCACGGCGTGGCCATTCGGGTGGCTTATTTGTGGGTCTACCCCAATGGCCCCGACAGCCCTGCCGCCTTGGTGCAAGTGGGCGAGACCTTGGGCAAACGCTCGGTGCTGGCCACTGAGATCATCAAAGGCGTGATGCTGCCCCAGTTTGTCATCTTGCCGCTGGCCGTGCTGCTGGTATGGCTGGCGCTGGCGCGGGGCATCAAGCCGCTGAGCCAACTGGAGGAGCGCATCCGTTTGCGCAAGCCCGATGACATGAGTCCGCTGGACGATCGGGTGGTACCGCTGGAGGTGGCCCCCTTGGTATCTTCGATCAACGACTTGCTCAACCGCTTGAATGAATCCATCGCCACCCAAAAACGCTTCTTGGCCGATGCCGCGCACCAGCTCAAAACCCCTTTGGCCGGACTGCGCATGCAAGCCGACTTGGCGCAACGCGCTGGGGCCAGTGCCGACGAGCTCAAACAATCCTTGCAGCAAATAGGGCGATCGAGCATGCGGGCCACCCACACGGTCAACCAATTGCTGTCCTTGGCGCGTGCAGAGAGCACGGGCGCGGTGATTCCGACCCAAGCCTGTGACTTGGTGGCCCTGACCTTGGAGGTGGTGCAAGACTCTTTGCCCATTGCCATGGACCGCGCCATCGACCTGGGCTATGAAGGCCCCGAAGCAGGCCAAGGTCAGGCATTGACCGTGGGTCACCCGACCTTGATCAAAGAGCTGATTCGCAATTTGGTGGACAACGCCATCAACTACACACCATCAAGCCCGGAACGCCCTGGCGTGATCACCGCACGGGTCATCCCCATGGCCGATGAGAAGCAGGTGTGGCTGCAAGTGGAGGATTCAGGGCCTGGTATCGCGCCCGCCGAGCGAGAGTTGGTATTCCAGCCTTTTTACCGTGCCTTGGGCACCGAGGCCGACGGTTCTGGCCTGGGGCTGCCCATCGTGATGGAGATCGCCGCCAAACACGGGGCCAAGCTTTCCATCACCGATGCCCAACCCCACTGCCAAACACCTGGGGCATTGTTCACGGTGCAGTTTGCCAGCGCGCGTCCAGGCGCTGGCCCAAGGGCTTGAAGCCCGTGCCGGCTCAGGCGGCGGGCTTGTGCATGTTCAGGTTCAAGCGTTCGCGCTCAATCGCACGCGCCACCGCTGGGTCAGCGGCCACGCGCTGCACATAAGCCCATAGCGGGGCCATCTCGGTCGGTGCAATACCTGCCATGGTGGCCCAGCGGGCGACGGTCAAGGCGTAGGCATCCACCGGTCCGAGGTGCTCGCCGCTCAGCCACTGGCCCGTTGGCAAAGCCTGCACACGCGATTGCAAAGACGCCATCAAACGGCGGTATTGTTCCACCGCATGCGCACGGATATCGGCTTGCACCGCCGCTTGATCGCTGTATTTGTGTGGCATGAACACATGGGTGAAGGTGGGATGCACGGTGTTGTTGAGCCAGGCGAGCAGTTCAATGGCCCGGGCCCGTGCCATGGGTTCCTCGGGCAGTATGTGGGCCTGGGGAAAGCGCTTGTCCAAGTAGCCCACCAAGGCCAATATTTGGGTCAGCACCTGGCCACCATCGACCAGCACCGGCACCTGTCCATTGGGGTTGAGGGACTTGAACTCCGGCGTTTGTTGCTCGCCTTTGTGCAGCTTGACCAGGATGGGCTCGAACGGCACGCCAGCCATCTCCAGCATCACATGCGGCACGAACGAACAAGCGCCGGGCGAAAAGTACAGTTGAAGGCTCATGGGATCTGCTCCTGTGGCTGGGATAAAGGCTTGACGGACTGAACCACCTCAGGGGTGGATGGCACTTGGCACACACCGCGCCCGCTCGCTTGGCGGGCGCGATTGAAGATCACCACATGGTCAACCTCGGCGCGGATGCCAATCCACTCGCCCACCCGGTGGTCATGGTGGCTGGGCACATGGGCCAACACGGTCTCGCCGGTGTGCAGGCGCAAGGTGTACAAGAACTCAGAACCGCGAAAAGTCTTGCGCATGATCTCGGCCTTCACCGGCGCATCATCGTCGTGAACGATGTCATCGGCGCGCAGCAGCACTTCGCATTCGCCGTTGGCCAAGGCAGGTGCCAAGGGCAACATGGTCCTGTCGGTGAGTTCGCCCAAAGGCGTTTGCACCAGCACCTGGCCGCCCTCTTGGCGCAAGCTGGCCTGGGTAAACACGCCATGCCCGATGAACTCGGCGACAAATCGGGTGGCGGGCCGATGATAGAGGTTGTATGCGTCTTCCCACTGGTGCAAACGACCCTCGGACATGACACCGATCACGTCTCCCAGGGCGAAGGCCTCCATTTGGTCGTGGGTCACAAACAAGGCCGTGGTCTGGGTCTGTTTGAGGATGGCCCTCACTTCATGGGCCAAGCGTTCACGCAAATCCACATCGAGGTTGGAAAAGGGCTCGTCGAGCAACAACAGCTGGGGTTGAGGCGCCAGTGCGCGCGCCAGCGCCACCCGTTGCTGCTGGCCACCGCTGAGTTGGTGCGGCATGTTGCGCGCCACCGCCGACAAGCCCACCAGGGCCAATATCTCGTCAATGCGGGACTGGCGCCGATGCTGGGGCCAGCCATGCAGGCCAAAACCCACATTGGTGGCCACATCCATGTGGGGAAACAAGGCGTAGTCTTGAAACACCATGCCGACCCGGCGCAACTCCGGCGCGACCTGCACCTGCGCGCTGCTGACCAGCTCCTGCTTGATGCGAACCGTCCCGGCACTGACCGGTTCCAAACCTGCAATGGCGCGCAGCAAGGTGGATTTGCCGCAACCAGAGGGGCCAATCAGCACGCCCATCTCGCCAGCGGCCAGCCGCAAGCTGACGCCTTCGACCGCTGGCACTTTGCGCCCGGGGTAATGCACCTGCAATTGATTGACTTCTACGGTCATGGAGGTGATTGTAGGCAGCGCCCCCCAGCGCCAGGCCCGTCCCTACAATCCATCCCCTTATGCGTTCTCCATTGCCCTCTTTGCTGACTTCGACCAGCGCCGGTTTGGCCGTGGTCATGGCACTGCTGTTCATGCCTGTGCTGATGGTGCTGGCCTCTTGGCTGCAGTGGAGCGGCGAGAGTGCTGTCATCTTGCGCGAGATGGCCCAATCCGTGCTGCCCGACTACGCCTGGACCAGTGTGGTGTTGTGCCTGTGGGTCGGCGCTGGCGTGGTGGTGTTGGGCACGGGTACGGCTCTGGCGGTGAGCTTGTTTGATTTCCCGGGCCGCAAAACATTGGAGTGGGCCTTGTTGCTGCCGCTGGCCATGCCCGCTTATGTGGTGGCCTACGCCTACACCGATTTTTTGCAATTCAGCGGGCCGCTGCAAATGGGGCTGCGCCAGACCTTTGGTTGGCAAGGCGCGCTGTGGCCTGACATCCGAAGCCTGTGGGGCGCGGCCACTGTCTTGAGCCTGTGCCTGTACCCCTATGTGTATTTGCTGGCCCGCACCGCTTTGACCGAACGTGCCTCGCCACTGATGGAGGCTGCCCGCTTGCTGGGCGCACCGCTGTGGCGGCGCATATGGCGCTTGGCCTTGCCTTTGGCGCGCCCGGCGATTGCGGCGGGCACGGCGTTGGCGCTGATGGAGACCTTGGCCGACTTTGGCGTGGCCAGCTACTTTGGCGTGCAAACTTTCACCGCTGGCATCTACAAAGCCTGGCTGGTGATGGACAACCGGGTGGCCGCGGCCCAATTGGCCACCCTTTTGCTGCTGTTGGTGGCCTTGATGCTGCACTTGGAGCAGTCCGCTCAAGCGCGACTGCGCTTTGCCAGCCTGGCCGCGGGTAACACCGGGCAGGAGGCCAAGCCCCTGCGCCTGCGCGGGGCCAAAGCCGTCATGGCGTGGGGCTTGTGCAGCCTGCCCGTATGGCTGGGTTTTGGGTTGCCCGTGCTGATTTTGTTGAACGCCCTGGCCCAGGCGGGAGAGACGAATTTACCTTGGATGCGCTTTGCCCACTGGACCTGGCACAGCCTGCGCCTGGGTGGCATGACGGCGGTATTGGCTGTGGGGCTGGCTCTGGCCTTGGCTTATCAAGCCCGCACGCGCCCGCACCGTTTGGGGCGCTGGGCCGTTCAGTGGGCAGGGCTGGGCTATGCGGTGCCGGGGGCGGTCATTGTGGTGGGGATGTTGTTGCCCCTGGGATGGCTGCAACAGCACTGGCCCGACAGCCAAGCCGGTACATGGATCACTGCGACCGTGATGGGCCTGGTGTGGGCGTATTTGGTGCGTTTTGTGGCGGTGGCGTTGCAATCGGTCCAAAGCGGCTATGCGCGCATTCCCTTGAGCCTGGATGAGAGCTCGCGCATGCTGGGCACGTCGGCTTCAACACTGCTCAGGCGCGTGCACGCTCCCCTGCTGGAGCGCAGCCTGCTGGCGGCATTGTTATTGGTGTTGGTCGACGTGATGAAAGAGCTGCCCGCTACTTTGATGCTGCGCCCCTTCAACACCGACACCTTGGCCGTGATGGCCTACCAACTGGCACGAGATGAACGATTGGGCGAGGCGGCCTTGCCTTCACTGACCCTGGTCTTGGTGGGCCTCTTGCCCGTTGCGTGGCTCAGCCACAGTTTGCGCCATCGCCCCACAGGACCATGAAAAAACCCCCGTTAACCCTGAAAAGACTGGTCTGGGCCACTGCCGCTTTCACTTTGGCGCTGGCGCTCACCTGGGGATGGCTAACCCCTGCCCCGGCGCCAGTTGCGCTGTCGCCTCAAGCCCAGTTGGGGCAGCGCCTGTTCCATGACCCCAGCTTGTCGGCCTCTGGGAAGTTGTCTTGTGCGGGCTGCCACGACCCCAGCGCTGCGCATGCCCCGGCCAACGATTTGCCGACCCAAATGGGCGGGCCCCAGATGGACCAAATGGGCCAGCGCAGCACGCCCTCGCTGCGCTATTTGTCTTTCACGCCGGCCTTTGGCCTGGATGCGCAGGGCAAGCCGAGCGGGGGGTTCTTCTGGGATGGCCGGGCCAACAGCTTGCAAGCACAAGCCATTGGCCCCTTGCTGCACCCCAAAGAGATGGCCAACGACAACGCCGCCGCCTTGGTGCAGCGCTTGTCCCAAGGCCCCCATGCGCGTCTGTTCGAAGAGGTTTTTGGCGCGCACCTGTGGCAACAACCGCAAGCCGCATTGGAGGCGGTGGCGCTGGCCTTGGCGCGCTACCAAAGCGAAGACCCGCAGTTTCAGCCCTTCGACAGTTTGTTCGATGCGTTTTTGCGCGGGCAAGCCACGCTTTCACCGGCCCAGGCAAGGGGTTGGGCGCTGTTCAAAGACCCCCAAAAAGGCAATTGCGCCGCTTGCCACACCGCAGACTTGGGACCCGACGGCCGTCACCCCTTGTTCACCGATCACAGCTACGACAATCTGGGCGTGCCGCGCAACCCGAAACTGATCCCCACCCAAGCACCCGGCAGCCACGACCTGGGATTGTGTGCTCGCCCCGACGGTACGCTGCGCCAACGCACCGATCTGTGCGGCGCCTTCAAGGTGCCCACTTTGCGCAATGTGGCGACCAAGCGGGTGTTTTTCCACAATGGGCAGTTCAACTCCCTGTCTGAGGTGTTGCACTTTTATGTCGAGCGCGATACCCATCCCGAGCGCTGGTACCCCCTGCGCGCCAATGGTCAGGTGGAGCGCTTCAACGACTTGCCCAAGCGCTGGCACCCGCATGTCAACCAAAGCGAGGTGCCTTACGACCGTGCCTTGGGTGCAGCACCAGCCCTCAACGCTGCAGAGGTGGAAGATGTGCTGGCATTTTTAACAACCCTGACTGACGGATACCGCCCTTGAGCGTCGCTCAGGGACGCGGGTCCTTGGGCTGCGTCGTCGCTGCTTCGACCGGTGCAGGGTCGATTTGAAGCTGCAATTTTTCAGGCGCGACCTGCTGGCCCAAGCGTTGGGGCTCTGACTCGGTGGCTGGCGCCCAGCCCCAAGGGCTCAACCAGCCATTGGACCAGGCCCCAAAAGCAATGTTGGCCACCAGTAAAAGCAACACCACCATGCGACGGTCAAACATGGTCTGCCCCGCAGAGGGACTGCGGCCTCACGCTCACATCGGCGCTGTGCACCCGCTGCAAACCTTGTGGTGTTTGCAAAAGCATGGCCCCTTGGGCATCGACACCCATGGCCCGCCCCTGACGGCCATCGCTCAAGGCCACGTCGAGTCCACGCAGGGCATCGCGCAGCGCGAATTGGTCCACCAAAGGGGCAAACCCGTGGCGCTCAAAGGCCGACATGGCGGGCAACAAAGCGGTCACGCAACGCTGCAACACAGCGGGTGCACACGCCAGAGGCTCGCCGGTGATTTCGCACCACCCCACCGGTGGCACCTGCCAATCGCTGGTCGGGGGCGACAACAAGTTCAGTCCCACACCCACCACACACCAGCGCCGCGCCGCGGCACTGGCCGCAGCAGCTTGGGTTTCGATCAAGATGCCGCCCAGCTTGCGCGCCGTCTGATCGGGTTGCCACCACAGGTCATTGGGCCACTTCAAACGCAGGCCCCAATGGCCTTGCGGATCCAAGGCCTCGGCCATGGACAAACCCACGGCCAACGACAAGCCTGACCAATCGGACACAGCCATGGGCATGCCCCAGGAAAACGTCAGCCCGTGGCCGGCGGGTGCCAACCACTCTCGGCCCATACGCCCGCGGCCAGCGCTTTGTGACAAAGCCACCAACAAGATGGGGGCGCTCAATGATCCTTGGCCACGGCGCATCAATTCGGTGTTGGTGGAGTCGATGCAATCAACCACCTCGACCTTGGCATCGGCACACAGCCCTCGCGTGGCCTCGGTGAGGGCTTGCACAGCCGTGTCGTTCCACAGGCGCACCTCGGCCATGGTGTCAGTTGGGCTCGTCTGCTTTGGATGCCCGTCGCGCTGCGCGGCGTTTGTCTTTGGCCTTTTGGCGCTTTTTTTTGTCTTTCTTTTTCTTCTTCTTTTTGGATTTTTGATCTTCATCAGCGCTGGCCAGCATCGTGCCGCGACAACTCGAAGCCCCACACCAGCAGGCGTATTCGGCCTTGAGTTCTGGGGTGAGGGGGGCATCAATCACCAAGCCGTAGTCGTAATTCAACTCCTCGCCGGGCCGGATGTTGCGCAACGCCTTGATGAATACCCGCCCTTCTTCGACATCGGCTTCGCAATTGGGCTCGCACGCATGGTTGATCCAGCGCGATGAGTTGCCTCCGTACAAAGCGTCAATGACGTGTTTGTCGTCGATGTGAAAATAAAACGTGTGGTTGGGGTCTTTGGGGTCGTGCGGGTGGCGGCGATCGGCCTCTTTCCAGGTGATGATCTCGCCCACATATTCGATCACCGTGTCGCCCTTGGGGATGGGCTGCACCGCGAAGACGCCTTTGCCATGCACCCCCGAGCGACGGGTTTGAATGCGCCGACCGGATGGGGTTGCGACAGGGTTATTTTTGGCCAAGGTCAAAACTCTGTTAATTTATATGCATGCACATGCGTGCGCGCGCGTGCGCGTGCGAGAGGCGCATTGTAGGGTCATGCCATGATCCGCCAAGCGTCCAGCACCAGGCAACACAAGGAAGCTATTTTTTATGAGTAAAACACTGGTCATCGCCGAGAAGCCCTCCGTGGCGCAAGACATCGTTCGCGCCCTCACACCCAGCGCGGGCAAGTTTGAAAAGCACGACGATCATTTCGAAAACGACAACTACGTGGTCACCAGCGCGGTGGGCCATTTGGTGGAAATCCAAGCGCCCGAAGAGTTTGACGTCAAGCGTGGCAAATGGAGCTTTGCCCATCTGCCGGTCATCCCGCCTTACTTTGACTTGAAGCCGGTTGAGAAAACCAAGTCGCGCTTGGCCGCCGTGGTCAAGCAGGCCAAACGCAAAGACGTGGACGCCATCATCAACGCCTGTGACGCGGGCCGCGAGGGCGAGCTGATCTTTCGTTTGATCGAGCAGTACGCCGGTGGCAAAAAGCCGCTGGACAAACCCGTCAAGCGCCTGTGGCTGCAATCCATGACGCCACAAGCCATCCGCGACGGCTTTGACAGCCTGCGCAGCGCCGCGCAAATGCAAGGCCTGGCCGACGCCGCCCGCAGCCGCTCCGAGGCCGATTGGCTGGTGGGCATCAACGGCACCCGCGCCTTCACCGCCTTCAACTCCCGCGATGGCGGGTTTTTCCTCACCACTGTGGGCCGGGTGCAAACACCCACGCTGAGCGTTGTGGTCGAGCGCGAAGAGCTGATCCGCAAATTCATCAGCCGCGATTACTGGGAAATCCACGCCAGCTTTGCCGCCGCCGCAGGGGCTTATCCAGGCAAATGGTTCAACCCCGCGCACAAAGCCAATGCCGACGACAAAGAGATCAAAGAAGACCGCGTGTGGTCTTTGAGCGAGGCGCAAGCCATCGCCGACGCGGTGCGCCACCAAACCGCCACAGTGACCGAGGAAAGCAAGCCCAGCAGCAAGGGCAGCCCGGGTCTGTTCGACCTGACCACTTTGCAGCGCGAGGCCAATGGCCGCTTTGGCTTCTCGGCCAAAACCACGCTGTCCTTGGCGCAAAGCCTGTACGAGCGCCACAAGGCCTTGACCTACCCGCGTACCGACTCCAAGCACCTGCCCGAGGACTACCTGCCCACGGTCAAGGACACCATGCAAATGCTGGCCAACAGCGGCATGGGGCACTTGGCACCCTTTGCCAAAACCGCCATCGCCCAGGGCTACATCAAGCCCAGCAAAAAGGTGTTTGACAACAGCAAGGTCAGCGACCACTTTGCCATCATCCCCACGCTGGAAGCGCCCAGCGGTTTGTCGGATGCCGAGCAAAAGCTCTACGACTTCGTGGTGCGCCGCTTCATCGCGGTGTTTTACCCCGCGGCGCAGTTCATGGACACCACCCGCATCAGCCAGGTGGCGGCGGCGGGCAAAAGCCACCACTTCAAAACCACCGGCCGCGTGTTGGTCGAGCCGGGCTGGCAAGCCATTTACGGCAAAGAGGTGGACGAAGACGAAGACAAAGAGTCCGGCAAGATATTGGTCAAGCTCAATGCGGGCGAACAACCCCAAGTGTCTGAAGCCGACCCCAAAGGTTTGAAAACCCGCCCCCCGGCGCGCTACACCGAGGCCACCTTGTTGGGTGCGATGGAGAGCGCCGGCAAGAACGTGGAAGACGACGAGTTGCGCGAAGCCATGCAGGAAAAGGGCTTGGGAACGCCAGCCACCCGCTCGGCCATCATCGAGGGCTTGCTGATTGAAAAATACATGCTGCGCGAAGGGCGTGAACTCATTCCCACCGCCAAGGCCTTTCAGTTGATGACTTTGCTGCGCGGCCTCGGGGTGGAGGAGCTCTCACGTGCCGACCTCACCGGCGACTGGGAGTTCAAGCTCTCGCAAATGGAAAAAGGCCAGTTGTCGCGTGAAGCCTTCATGCAAGACATCGCCGAGATGACCGGTCGCATGGTGAAAAAAGCCAAGGAATACGACCGCGACACCATCCCCGGCGACTACGCCACCCTGACCACCCCCTGCCCCAACTGTGGCGGCGTGGTGAAAGAAAATTACCGCCGCTACAGCTGCATCGGATTGCCCGGTGCGGTGGCCACCACCAATGCGGATGGGGAGATCGAAGGCCCAGGCTGCGGCTTCTCGTTTGGCAAAACACCAGCGGGGCGCACCTTCGAGTTGGCAGAGGTGGAGCAATTCATGCGCGACAAAAAGATTGGCCCCTTGGACGGTTTCCGCTCCAAGGCGGGCTGGCCTTTCACCGCCGAAATCGCGCTCAAGTTCAACGAAGAAGAAAAGAACTGGAAGCTGGAGTTTGATTTCGGCGACGACAAAAACGCCGAGAGCGGCGAGATTGTGGAGTTTGGCGACGCCGAGAACCTGGGCGCTTGCCCCAAGTGCGGCGCTGCGGTGCATGAACACGGTGCCAACTATGTGTGCAGCAAAGCCGTGCCCACCCACGCCCAGCCCACGCCGAGTTGCGACTTCAAAACAGGGCGGGTCATCTTGCAGCAGCCGATTGAGTTGGAACAAGTGCGCAAGCTTTTGACCGAAGGCAAAACCGATTTGCTGGAGAAGTTTGTCTCCATGCGCACCCGCCGCGCTTTCAAGGCCTACCTGACCTACGACGCCGAGGCCGGCAAGGTGAGCTTCGCCTTCGAGCCCAGCAAGTACCCGAAAAAAGGCGGCGCTCCCACCACCCGCGCTTTGGTCAAAGCCGCTGGCAAAACCATGCCCGGCAAAAAGACACCTGCGGCCAAAAAGTCAGCGGCCAAAGCACCCAAAGAAGCCAAACCCAAAGCCCCTCGCAAAACCGCCGCCGGCAAAGCGCCCAGCGCGGCTTTGGCAGCGGTCATCGGCCCCGAAGCCGTGGCCCGCACCGAGGTGATGAAAAAGCTTTGGGACTACATCAAGGCCAACAACTTGCAAGACCCTAAAGACAAACGCACCATCCACGCTGACGCCAAGCTCAAAGCGGTGTTTGGCAAGGACTCGGTGGGGATGTTCGAGATTGCGGGTTTGATTGGGCCGCATTTGAGTTGACGCCATTATTGCGAGGGGCATTGGGGCGCCAAGCTCAGGCTTGACCCACCAGCAACGCCGCATACCGCGCCAAGTCCACATTGCCGCCGCTGACGATGACACCCACGCGCTGGCCTTGGCAGGCGGGGGCGTCTTGCAACAGGGCGGCCAGCGAGAGGCAGCCGGTGGGCTCGACCACCATCTTCATGCGCTCGGCGTAAAAGCGCATGGCGTCCACCAGTTGCGTGTCGGTCACGGTGTGGACTGCCGCCACATCGCGGCGGATGATGTCAAAGGTGATGGCGCCGACCATGGGGGTTTGGGCCCCGTCGGCAATGGTCACCGGGGTGGGGATGCGAACCCGCTCGCCTTTGGCGAGAGACTGCTGCACGTCGTTGCCCGCCTCGGGCTCGACGCCAAAAGTCGCGCAGTGGGGCGACAGGGCTTTGGCCGCGAGCAAGCTGCCGCTGAGCAAGCCGCCACCGCCCAAGCACACATACAAGCGGTCCATGGGGCCGTGGTCTTGCAGCAGCTCCAGCGCGGCTGTGCCTTGGCCGGCAATCACGTCGGGGTGGTCAAACGGGGGGATGAAGGCGCGGCCTTCGCGCTCGGCCAGGGCTTTGGCGATGGACATGGCGTCTTCGGTGTAGCGGTCGTAGCCCACCACTTGCGCGCCATAACCCACCGTGGCCGCGAGCTTGGCAGGGGATGCGTCGTGGGGCATGACGATGGTGGCCGGGATGCCCAATATTTGCGCGGCCAAGGCCACGGCTTGGGCGTGGTTGCCAGACGAATAGGCCACCACCCCGGCGTGTTGCTGGGCGGCAGAGAGTTGCGCCAAGGCGTTGTAGCCACCGCGAAACTTGAACGCACCCATGCGCTGAAAGTTTTCGCACTTGATGAACACCTCGGCACCGACTTGGCGGTTGAGGGTTGACGACTGCAGCACCGGCGTGCGGTGCGCCACACCGGCCAGCCGCCCAGCGGCGGCTTGCACATCGTCAAAGGTGGGTCCGCTCACTGGGCGATGACGCGCACCATCTCCAAACACTTGTTGGAGTAGCCCCACTCGTTGTCGTACCAAGACACCAATTTGACAAAGGTGCTGTCCAACGCAATGCCAGCATCGGCGTCAAACACGCTGGTGCAAGGCTCGCCACGGAAATCGCTGGCCACCACTTTGTCTTCGGTGTAACCCAGCACGCCCTTCAAAGCGCCCTGGCTTTGCGCTTTCATTTCGGCGCAAATCTCGGCATAGGTGGCGGGCTTTTCGAGTTCGACGGTCAAGTCCACCACCGACACATCGGAGGTGGGCACACGGAAGGACATGCCGGTGAGTTTTTTGTTCAAGGCGGGGATGACCACGCCCACCGCTTTGGCCGCTCCGGTGCTGGAGGGGATGATGTTTTCCAAAATGCCGCGGCCGCCTCGCCAGTCTTTGTTGGACGGGCCGTCCACGGTTTTTTGGGTGGCGGTGGCTGCGTGCACCGTGGTCATCAGACCGCGTTTGATGCCCCATTGGTCGTTCAACACCTTGGCCACGGGTGCCAAGCAGTTGGTGGTGCACGACGCATTGGACACAATGGCCTCACCCTTGTAGCTGGTGTGGTTCACACCATAAACAAACATCGGGGTGTCGTCTTTCGATGGCGCTGAGAGCAGCACTTTTTTAGCGCCGGCAGCCAGGTGTTTTTCGGCGGTGGGCTTGTCCAAGAACAAGCCGGTGGCTTCGATCACCACGTCTGCATGCACCTCGTTCCATTTCAAAGCAGCCGGGTCGCGCTCTTGGGTGAGGCGGATTTTTTGGCCGTTGACGATCAGGTGGCCACCGTCGACCGACACCTCGCCTTTGAAGCGGCCGTGCACGCTGTCGTACTGGAGCATGTAGGCCAGGTAGTCGGGTTCGAGCAAGTCGTTGATGCCGACGATTTCAATGTCGCTGAAGTTTTGCACCGCAGCGCGAAACACCATGCGGCCGATGCGACCGAATCCGTTGATACCTACTTTGATGGCCATGATTGCACTCTCTTCTTTCAAGTTTCAATAAGGGGAGGAACACTTGTTGCACAGCGGCAGCAAGCCCAAAACGTCAGTGCGACTGCAGCACTTTCAACACGGTCTCGGCCACATTCTTGGGGGTGAAGCCAAAGTGCTCAAACAAGACGGGTGCGGGGGCACTTTCACCATAGGTGTCGATGCCCACCACGGCCGACACACCGTATTTCCACCAACCGTCGGTCGAGCCCATTTCCACCGCGATGCGGGGAACGCCTTGGGGCAACACGGCAGATTTGTAGGCCACGCTTTGGCGGTCGAAAGTGGTGGTGCTGGGCATGGAGACCACGCGCACCGCCACTTTGTGTTCGGCCAACAGGGCTTGCGCTTTGAGGGCCAATTGCACTTCTGAACCAGTGGCGATGATGATGGCTTGCGCCTTTTTGTTCAAGCCCACTTCCGAGGGTTCGGCCAACACATAAGCGCCTTTGTTGATCGCGTCCAAACCGCTGGCGCCTTTGGCGGCGCTGTCGCCCTTGGGCAAATAGGGCAGGTTTTGACGGCTCAGCAACAAGGCGGTGGGGCGGTGGGCGTTTTGCAAAGCCACCGCCCATGCAACCGTGGTCTCGGCGGTATCGGCGGGACGCCACACATCCAAACCAGGGATCAGACGCAGGGAGGCCGCGTGCTCGATGGACTGGTGGGTGGGTCCGTCTTCACCCAAGCCGATGGAGTCGTGGGTGAACACATGGACCACGCGCTGCTTCATGAGGGCGGCCATGCGGATGGCGTTGCGCGAATAGTCACTGAAAGTGAGGAAGGTGCCTCCGTAAGGGATGAAGCCGCCGTGCAGCGTGATGCCGTTCATGATGGCGGCCATGCCGAACTCGCGCACGCCGTAGTTGATGTGGCGGCCGCCTTGGCCGTGCTCGTCTTTCACCACATCGCCCGCCAAGTCAAAGCGCAAACTCTGGGTGGACTTGGTGAGGGTCAGGTTGGAGCCGGTCAGGTCGGCACTGCCACCGAGCAGCTCGGGAATGGCGGCGGTGAAGGCCTCCAGGGCCAATTGGCTGGCCTTTCGACTGGCCACGGTTTCGGCCTGGGTGTGGGCCGAGACCACCGCATCGACCACGATTTGATGGAAGTTGGCGGGCAGGTCGCCGGCCATGCGGCGCTTGAACTCGGCAGCCAATGCAGGGTGGGCAGCGCCGTAGGCGGCAAACACGCCATTCCAGGCGGCCTCTTGCTGAGCGCCTTTGGCCTTGGCATCCCAATCGGCATAGACCTCGGCAGGAATGGTGAAAGGGGGATGGGGCCAACCGATGGCGGCGCGGGTCAGCGCGATTTCTTCAGCGCCCAAAGGCTCGCCGTGGGCCTTGGCGGTGTCGGCGCGATTGGGGCTGCCTTGGCCGATGTGGGTTTTGCAGGCGATCAGCGTGGGCTGGTCGGCGCTGTGTTTGGCGCTGGCGATGGCGCGGCTAACGGCTTGCACATCGTGGCCGTCCACGTTGATGACGTTCCAGCCGTAAGCTTTGAAGCGGGCGGGCGTGTCGTCAACGAACCAAGGCGTGACTTTGCCGTCGATGGAAATGCCATTGTCGTCGTACAAGGCGATGAGTTTGTTCAGCTTCCAAGCGCCTGCCAGCGCGCAGGCCTCGTGGCTGATGCCTTCCATCAAGCAACCGTCGCCCATGAACACATAGGTGTGGTGGTCGACGATGCTGTGGCCGGGGCGGTTGAACTCAGCGGCCAACAGCTTTTCAGCCAGCGCCATGCCCACCGCGTTGGTGATGCCTTGGCCCAGGGGGCCGGTGGTGGTTTCCACGCCGGGGGTCAAGCCCACCTCAGGGTGGCCAGCGGTTTTACTGTGCAACTGGCGGAAGTTTTTCAACTCGCTCATCGGCAGGTCGTAGCCGGTGAGGTGCAACAAAGCGTAAATCAGCATCGAACCGTGGCCGTTGGACAGCACGAAGCGGTCGCGGTCGGGCCAATGCGGGTTGTGTGGGCTGTGGCGCAAATGCTCACCCCACAAGGCCACGGCGATATCGGCCATGCCCATGGGGGCACCGGGGTGCCCGGAGTTGGCTTGCTGAACAGCGTCCATGGCCAACGCGCGAATCGCGTTGGCCATTGGGGTGGTGTGGGCCATGGAAAAACTCCGGATAGGGTGGGTTGAGGGCGCGGGAAAACCTTGCATTTTAGTCGCTGGGTGCCCGGCCCTGTGCCGCCCTTGTCACCCTCCAACAGGACTGGGTGAGGCAAGTCCGCCAGCAGATTGGGCCTATATTCAGTCCCTGACCATGACCACCTGGCACCCCACCGACCCCCACCAGGACACCCGTCACCCTGCCAGCGCCATGTTGCTGGCCGCTGGGCGGGGTGAGCGCATGCGCCCACTTACCGACACCACCCCCAAGCCCTTGCTGCAGGTGCGTGGCAAGCCCCTGATGCAATGGCCCTTGGAAGGATTGGCCAGGGGTGGGGTGCGCCAAGTGTTGGTCAACACCGCTTGGTTGGGCGAACAAATTCCGGCCTTTTGGGGCGATGCGTTTGCCGCACCCGGCCTGCCCCCTGTGGCTTTGCGCTACTCGCATGAGGGCCGCGATTTTGGTGGGGCCTTGGAGACGGCGGGCGGCATCGTGCGCGCCCTACCGCATTTGGCCGATGTGTTTTGGGTGGCGGCGGGTGATGTGTATGCGCCCGACTTTGTGTTTTCTGCGCTGGTTTATCAGCGCTTTACCAGCCAAACAGGCTTGGCCCATGTTTGGTTGGTGCCCAACCCCGCGCACAACCCGGGGGGCGACTTTGGCTTGTCCGCTGAGGGTTTGGCCTTGAACCTGCCCCAAGCGGCGCCACAAGCGCGCTACACCTTCAGCACCATCGCAATGTACAAACGCGCTTTCTTTGAAGCGGCTTGGTGCCCCATTCCCTCTGGCAACCCCGAGGGCGTGAAAGCGCCGCTGGCCGCCATGCTCAGAGCCGCCATGGACCAAGGCTTGGTCAGCGCCTCTTTGTATGAAGGCTTGTGGGTGGATGTGGGCACGCCAGAGCGTTTGGCGCAGTTGAACGAATAGCCATCCGCTTGACATGGCGTAGCCTGTTGGCTACATTTCTTTGGTTCTGCAAATACGCAAAACCGATGTCTATGCCGAATGGATCGACAACTTGCGCGATCTGCAAGGGCGCGCGCGGATTTTGGTGCGCGTAGAAAGACTGGCCTCTGGTAACCCTGGCGATGTCAAAGCCATAGGCGGTGGCGTTTCAGAGTTGCGAGTTCATTTCGGCCCTGGCTATCGGTTGTATTTCACTCAGCGAGGACACGACATCGTGATCCTTTTGGCCGGCGGTGATAAGTCCAGTCAATCCACAGATATTCAAACAGCCTTGCAGTTGGCAAAAAACCTGGAGAAGTAAGCATGAGCAAAACCCTCACCACACCCTACGACGTCGCAGACCATTTGCGCACCCGTGAAGAAATGGCACTCTATTTGGAGGCTTGCTTGGCCGAGGCCAACGGTGACGCGGCTTTCATTGCCAAAGCCTTGGGTGACATTGCTCGCGCCAAAGGCATGAGCCAAGTGGCCAAAGACGCGGGCCTTTCGCGCGAAAGCCTTTACAAAGCGCTTTCAGGTGACCGTTCACCCAGTTTTGACACCATCTTGAAGGTCATGGGCGCATTAGGGCTGGAGTTGAGGGCTCAAGTAGCAGGTTCTTGAAGCTCTTAACAGCATGTCACCACCGCTTTCAATTTGCCATGCCCCGGTCACGGACGCCTGCGACATTTCCAAGCTGATGGGTATCTCATCAGCCGACTGACCGTAGCCATTGAAACCTTGATCGCCCCTGAGCGCCTCAGCTGCCCACTCCTACAATCCCAATCATGACTACTGTTTACGCGCAACGCCGAGCTGCATTGGCAGCTCAACTAGGTTCTGGCGGTGTGGCCATCATCCCCACCGCGCCGGAACGCGCCCGCAACCGCGACAGCGATTTCCCTTACCGCCACGATAGCTACTTTTACTATTTGACGGGCTTCACCGAACCCAACGCCTGGCTGGTGATCGCAGCCAACGGCCACAGCACTTTGTTTTGCCAACCCAAAGACCTGGAACGCGAAATTTGGGACGGCATCCGCTTGGGCCCCGAGGCCGCCACCGCCACCTTGGGCGTGGATACAGCCCATTCGGTGCAAGACCTGGACAACTTGCTGCCAGCTTTGCTGGAAAACCAAAGCTGCGTGTGGTACCCCTTTGCCATCCACAAAGGCCTGGAGACGCGGGTGGATGAGTGGCTGGGCAAGGTGCGCGCCAAAGTGCGCACTGGGGTAGCGTGCCCCGCGCAACAAAGTGATCTGTGTGTGGCGCTTGATGAGATGCGCCTGGTCAAAGACGCGAGCGAACAAGCCACCATGCGCCGCGCCGCCGCCATCAGCGCCGCCGCCCATGTGCGCGCCATGCAAACCAGCGCCCGCCTGTTGCGCGCCGGTGAAGATGCCCGCGAATACCACTTGGAGGCCGAGTTGCTGCACGAGTTTCGCCGCCATGGCGCGCAGTTTCCGGCCTACACGTCCATCGTGGCCGCAGGGGCCAATGCCTGTGTGTTGCACTACCGCGCCGGCAACGCCCCGTTGCGCGACGGCGAGTTGGTGCTGATCGACGCCGGGTGCGAGCTCGACGGATACGCCAGCGACATCACGCGCTGCTTTCCAGCCAACGGACAGTTCAGCGGCCCGCAACGCGAGCTCTACAACCTGGTGCTGGCCAGCCAAGACGCGGCCGTGGCCGCGACCTGCGCAGGCGCGCGTTTTACCGAGCCGCACGAGGCTGCTTTGCGCGTGCTTGCACAGGGGTTGTTGGATGTGGGCTTGTTGTCCAGCCAACAACACGGCAACGTGGATGATGTAATCGACAGCAAAGCTTATTTCGCGTTTTACATGCACCGCACCAGCCACTGGCTGGGCATGGACGTGCACGACTGCGGCAGCTACGTCGAGCCCGGCCACACACCCCCAGCGGACACCACCCCCCCCAGCGCGCCACCACCCGGGCGCATCTTGCACCCCGGCATGGTGCTGACCATCGAGCCGGGCCTTTACGTGCGCCCCAGCCCCGAGGTGCCCGAGGCGTTTTGGAACATCGGCATCCGCATCGAAGACGACGCCATCGTCACCGCCACCGGCTGCGAGCTGATCAGCCGGGGAGTTCCAGTCAAGGCCGATGAGATTGAAGCGTTGATGCGGGGATAAATCGTGGACGCGGTGATCTATAACTTGGACGATTTGGTGGCGGGCATCACCCCAGAAAACGCGCACGAAGAGTTCAGCACGGGTGTGCCGGTTGGAGAAGAGGCTTTGTGATGACCCCCATCTGGGCCCTGCTGTTGATTTCCTAAGACACTGAAAAATGGCCGTCGCGACGGTTGATGTTCTATCGGTTTTTACATATTTAGTGCTTCAATTATTAAAGCCCGCAAAAACATTTGTGCGGCGTGATGCTTTTTGCAACAACCAACGGAAAGTTGTTGCCACCTTTGAAAAGTTAACCCAATATGGTGCATGGCCAACAGCACCTTGGCCGCCTTCGGCAAAGAAGCCGCGGATTGGGCAAGGTCAAAAAATAACTCAAGGTGGACAACACCTGAACATCAAGGGGGTGAACATGAAAGCAACGCA